>CEAC01005622.1_pt1 | contig 58098 bp, 55 predicted proteins | sample 557411 | NCBI WGS metagenome assembly CEAC01 (sample SAMEA3182094, study PRJEB8094) | gut metagenome | biome: human; feature: gut; material: Stool; isolation source: human stools | place: Canada | collected 2012-02-21
CTCTTGTTCCGCTTGTCTTACGAACTTTACGAGCAAGGGTTCGATGCAGTAGAACATTTTGTTTAAGAGTGCAAGTTCTTCTTTTTCAAACGGTTCGTTGTTTTCTTTTCTGCCGATTGAACAAACGCAGAACGGATTTTCGTCTTTAAAGAAAACCTTGAAATAAGCAGAGTTAAGGTTATCCAAAGATGCTGCTTCCCAAAGGTTTTTGTACTTCGGCGAGCCGTCTTCGTTTGTCATGGGGATAAGTTCTTTATCCGCATAATTTAAAAAGTCTGCGTAATCTGCGTCAAATTCAAATGTTCCGCCATGTTCCGAGCATGTTACGGATTTGTAGGTTTGCTCTTTTTTGACGAAAAATACGATGTCGTTCAAGTTGAAGTTTGACGTCATAAAGAACGAGATTTTGCCAAGCAAATCGTCAAGTGAATACGCTTGATTTGAAAGAATATTCAGCTCAAAAAGGTTATTGAGTTCAAGAAAATTTTTCTGAAGATTATAGATTTTATCCGATAATTCTTGAGTCATTAACTTTGATTTGCCCCTTAAAAATACACATCTTTGTTTATTATTATATCATGTACATTAAAAATCAACAAAAAATGATTGTTTGTAAACTTATTTGCTATCTTTGCTGACTTTTAATTGCTTCATAAGCGCGTCGGTTACGATTTGAGAGTATTTACCGCTTGCGTTGCTTGATACGATAATGATATTGTCGTTTCCGTGAGAAGCAACTCCGACAATGCCTTGAATTCCTTTTATCGGAAGATTTACAACATCAGATTTAAACTTGATGTAGGGAATTGTTTGTCCGAGGGCATACATTGAGCCTCTGCCCGAAATTTCAAAGTTTTCGAGTTGCAAAAGTTTGAAATCCTGTACAAATTTAACAATTTTTACGTCACATTCTTTTGTGGAAAAGTCTTTTTTGGTCAAAGTTTCAGGGTTTGTGGGTTTTGAAAAATAAAATCTTTGAGAAGTTGCGCCGTGTTTAATATAAACGTAGTTGCCGATTTTGGGAATTTTGCTTGACGAAACGATTTCAAATTCTTCGTCCAAATTTGTAAAATCAGCAATTTCGGCTGCTTTTTTCATCTTGTGAATTTGAGGTTGAGCCCATGGATTGTGAAAGAACTCATTAAAAAATGTTACACCGCCGATTGCAACAAAGCCAATAACGGCAAAGATTATAATGATTAGCATAAAAAACTTTTTAATACATCCAAACATTTTTTGACCTCAAACTTGTTATTTATACATCCTTTGACTAAAATTAGTATAGTCATGACAAAAAAAGAAATCAATAAAATTAATAGCGCGGATGTCGATTATGCAATGGCAACGCCGATGTTGAAGCAATATCTTGATATCAAAAAGAATTATCAGGGTATTATTTTGATGTACAGAATGGGCGATTTTTATGAGGCATTTTTTGAAGATGCACTTGAGATTTCCAAGGCTTTGGAAATTACTCTGACAGCCCGTGACGGCGGTGCTTTGGGAAAAATCCCCATGGCGGGTATCCCTGCAAAGGCTTTTGACAACTATCTTCCTAAACTTTTGGAAAAAGGTTATAAGGCTGCGGTTTGTGACCAAACGGAAGACCCTGCTTTGGCTAAAGGGCTTGTAAAACGTGAGGTTACGCAGGTTATTACGGCAGGTACAATCAGCGAAATCAATCTTGTCAAATCGGACAAAAACAACTGGCTCGCTGCGATTATACAAAACGATGATACATTCGGGCTTGCTTATACCGATATTACGACGGGCGAATTTTACGTTACTCAGGGAACCTTCTCGGATATCACGGCGGAACTCGCGAGAATTAAGCCGTCTGAGGTTTTGGCTCCCGTGAAAAAGCAAAAGGTTTTGCCTTTCCAAATTGTTCCGGACGAAAAATTCGATTTGCCCGAACAAATTTATCTCAATTACAATTGCTCAAAGATGTCTTATACGGCATTTGATGAAAAACTTGCAGAAAAAAATCTCAAAGAATTGTTTAATACCGTGTCTTTAGAGTCTTTCGGGTATTCGGATTTTAAATTGGGATTTCGCTCGGCGGGTGCGATTGTTGCATATTTGATTGAGACAAGAAAGGCTAACTTGCCAGCGTTTGACACGGTTAAGTCGTATAATATCTCGGAATTTTTGTCGATGGACATTAATACTGCCAGAAATCTTGAATTGCTTTATACAAACCGCGATAAGTCTAAGTTTGGCAGCCTTTTGTGGGCTATTGACCGCGTAAAGACCAATATGGGCGCGAGACTTTTGAAAAAATGGATTACTCAGCCTTTGAAGGATGCGGACAAAATCAACGCAAGACTTGATGCGGTGGAAGAACTTCTTCATAATTCTTCTGTTTCGAGAAAACTTTCGTCTTTGCTTGAAAAAGTTTACGATATCGAAAGATTGTCCGTCAAAATGTCAAATTCGAGCGCAAATCCGAGAGATTTCCTTGCGATAAAAGATTCATTGCTTTTGTTGCCTGAAATCAGCGAGGTTTTGGCTGATGTTGATAATGACTTTTTGAAAATTTCTCAAAATGTTGATGAATTGGTCGAATTTGCGCAAATTATCGACAAAACGGTAAGAGAGGATGCCCCTGTCGGAGTTAAAGACGGCGGTATTATCAAAGAGGGTGTAAACGGCGAACTCGATTATTACAGAAGCCTTTTGGACGGCGGAGAGAAAAAACTTCTCGAAACCGAAAACTTTGAGAAAGAAAGAACCGGCATAAAGAACCTTAGAATAGGTTACAGCAAGACTTTCGGGTATTTTATCGAGGTTACGAATTCAAATCTTTCGCTCGTTCCCGAAGATTATATCAGACGTCAAACTTTGACGAACGCGGAACGCTTTATTACCGAGGATTTGAAGAAGTTTGAAATGGAAGTTTCCGCGGCGAAGTACAAATCCGTTGAGACGGAATATAAGATTTTCTCTGATATGAGAGAATATGCAAGGGAATTTTCGGATAAGATTAAGTCTGTTGCTCACGATTTTGCGACGATTGATGTCATTTTGTCTTTCGCTGCCGTCGCGGCTGAAAACGCTTATGTCAGACCGATTATCAATAATTCCGAAGAACTTGTCATAAAAGACGGCAGACACCCTGTTTTGGAAAAGATTTTGCCTATGGGCAAATATGTTTCTAATGATTTGAAATTGCGCGCGAATACTCACAATTCGACCGACACGCAGTTTATGATTTTGACAGGACCAAATATGGCGGGAAAATCCACGTACATGCGCCAAAACGCTTTGATAGTCATAATGGCGCAAATGGGCTGCTTTGTTCCTGCAACTTATGCCGAAATCGGTATTGTCGATAAAATTTTCACAAGAGTCGGCGCGTCCGACGATTTGTCGCTCGGTCAGTCAACATTTATGGTCGAAATGAGTGAAACCGCTTATATTTTAAACACGGCAACGGAAAAAAGTTTTATTCTGTTGGACGAAATAGGACGCGGTACAAGCACATACGACGGAGTTGCTATCGCGTGGTCAGTTGCGGAATATATTGCGACGAAAATCAAGGCAAGAACGGTCTTTGCGACACATTATCACGAATTGAACGTTATGCCGAAAAAGTTTGAACAAATCAAAAATTACAGAATTACCGTGAGCGAAAAAGAGGGCGAAATCGAATTTTTGAGAAAAATTGTCGAAGGTTCTGCAAGCAAAAGTTACGGTATTCAAGTCGCAAAAACGGCGGGACTTCCCTCTGTTGTTGTGACAAACGCGCAAAAACTTATGGTGGAAATGCAAAAGGAATTCCAAAAAGACCTTGCGGGCCGCAAAAAATCGGGACAATCTGTTCCTGAAACTCCGCAACTTTCCTTGCCGTTCTAGTGGATTGAGGTATTAAATGAAGAAGTTCATGGAAAAATACGACATTCTTATAAGTGCCGCAATGTTAGGTCTTTTGGCTGTTATATTTGCGTGGTTCGGCTCTGCATATGTGATAAATCCGATTATTGATTCTGGACGCGAGTTTTATATTCCCGTCAGAATGCTCGGCGGAGAAGTGCTTTATAAAGATATCTTCAATATTTACGGCGCTTTGTCCTATCAGATAAATACATTGGCATATATGATTTTCGGAGTGCATTTGCGCTCGCTAACGATTTTCGGAGTGCTGAATTTTGGACTAATCGTCTCAACCGTAGTTTTGATAATCGGTGAATTTTTGAAAATTGACAAAACAAAAGAGAAATTTTGCTACGAAAACCTCGGTATTTTGTTCTTTGCTTTTGCGCTGATTGCGGTGTCTTTTATAAATTTTTCGATTTTTAATTTCATTGCTCCGTACGCGTTTGCAATGACTTACGGACTTTCGGCTTTTTTGATTTCCGTATTATTTTTGATTAAATTTTCAAAAAACGAAAGACTGCTGCACTCTTCGCTTGCCTGTTTGTTTGCAGGTTGCGCAGTTGCTTGCAAATACGAGTTTTTGGCTTATTTTATTTTCGTTATTGTTTATCTTTTGTTTAGGAAAAATAACTTTAAAAATATTATCGTAAATGCCGTTTCTTTATTGGCGGTTCCGACAATTTCGTACGCGATATTGTTCTTGCAGGGAATGAGTATTTCCGATTTGGTTAACACCTCTCATGTCTTGAAAGCGATGGCGAATACCGAGTCTTTAAAGTTTTTGTATTCCAATTTTACGGGAACGTATTTTTCTTGGAAATTGTTTTGCTACGGACTTTTGAAAACGTTGATGCTGCTTGTGTTGGTGGCGATTGCGTTTTTTGCGGTAAAATTTGCCAAAAAAGATAAATTTTTGAATTTTTTGGTTCTGGTTTTTACGTGCTTCGGTATGTATTTCATTGGAATTAGCGGATTTGCGTTATTTGCTATTTTGCATTTTATAATTTATCTTGTATTTTTCAAAAAAATCTTTGCCAATAAGCCGTTATTTGTTTTTATGACTGCGGTGCTTTTGCTTTCGTTAAAGACGTTTTTTGTTGTGAATATTGAAAATTACGGAATTTATACATTGCCGTTTATTTTATTTTCTTTGATATTTTTTGTTTCCGAAAATTCGGATAATAACGAGCTAATTCGTAATTTTACAAATGTCGCAACTTTGATTTTTGTCGGGATTATGGTCTCTCTTTGCTTTTCAAATGTTAGCGGACTTAAAAATCGGGATTATATTTCGGTTGATAATCCGAGATTTGACAATATATTGACGTTTCCGATTTCGGGAATTTCTACAAACAAGCATGTTGCAAAGGTTTTTCAAGAGTCTGCGGATTATGTGAAGAAAACGACCGAGCCGAAGGACAGAGTTGTTGTGCTTCCTGAAAGTCAGTTCTTCAATTTTGTCACAAAACGTCCTGCGGACAATCTTTACGACAGTTTAACTCCAATGTATTTTGAGGCTTTTGGAGAAGAAAACGTTATCAGACACTTTGAAGAAACAAAGCCCGAATATTTTATCTTGAACAACCGAAACACGGGCGATTACGGAAAAAGATTTATTTGCGAAGATTATGCGCAAAATTTCTGTACTTTTGTATATAATAATTATGATAAGATTAAAACATTTGAAAGCGGCGGTTTCAACTTTAAGTTATACAAGAGAAAAGATTTGAAATGAAAATTGCAATATTAAATCACGGATGTGCTAAAAACCTTATAGACAGCGAACTTATGGCGGGTATGCTCTCGTCTGCGGGACATAAAATTACCCTTGATGAAACAAATGCCGACATCGTTGTCGTAAACACCTGCTCGTTTATCCACGATGCTGAAACAGAGTCTGTTCAGACAATTGTGAAAATGATTGACGAGGGTAAAAAGGTTATTGTCACGGGATGTTTGCCTCAAAAGCATCAAAAAGACTTGCAAAAAGCACTCCCCGAGGTCAAAGCGTTTTTGGGAACTTCCGATATTAACAAAATCGTTGAAACCGTGAAAAAGGTTGCGGGAGATGAAGATGTCTATGAAATAAATACGGCGCCTTTGTATAATTATCCGGAATTTGCCGAAAGACAACAAATTACGGTCGGTGCATCATCTTATTTGAAAATCGCTGAGGGTTGCGATTGTGAATGCGGTTATTGTATTATCCCGAAACTTCGCGGTAAGGCTGTTTCTCGTCCGATTGAAAAAATCGTTGAAGAAGCGGAAATGCTCTCTAAAAAAGGGGTAACGGAGATTATTTTGATTGCGCAAGATACTACCGCTTACGGTAAAGATTTGTATGGAGAACCTTCTCTTGCAAGACTTTTGTCCGAGCTTGTAAAAATTGAAAAACTCGGTCGCTTGCGCATTATGTACACATATCCTTCGGGAATTACGGATGAACTTTTGGATGTTATCAAAAATAACGACAAGATTTTCAATTATATTGACATCCCGTTGCAGCATTCCAGCCCGAAAATTTTGAAAGCGATGAGACGTCCGTCTTTCGACTACAAAAAATTGATTGCAAAAATCAGAAAAGCAATCCCGGATGTCGCTTTGCGAACGACTTTTATCGTCGGCTATCCGACCGAAACGGAAGAGGATTTTGAACATCTTAAAGATTTTGTCGAAACAATGAAGTTTGACAGAATGGGCGTTTTTGAATATTCTGCCGAAAAAGGTACTTATTCTTACGATTTGCCCAATCGCGTTCCTGCAAAAATTAAGCATAAACGCAGAAATCAGTTGATGAAAATCCAAAAGAAAATTTCTAAAGAACTCAATAAAAAAATGATTGGCAAAAATGTTGAATGCGTTGTCGAATACGTTACGGATGACAATGTTATCACCGCAAGAACATACAAAGATGCGCCTGAAGTCGACGGTTTGATATATTTAAAAACCCGAAACGAAGATGATAACGTCGTTCCGGGTGATATAGTCGTTGCAACCGTAACAAAGGCTGATGATTATGACCTTTACGGTGTTATAAATTAGAGCCTTTCGATTGTTTTTGTTGATGTTCCGTCGTATTGGATAGGAACTATCTTAAACATAACGGGCGGCTTGTCTTTGTCGAATTTAATCGGCTTTTCGGGCTTAGTCAACTCTTGTTTGGGCTTGTTCAAAAGTTGTTCGGTCTTAACTTTTGTTGTGTCGAGTTTTTGTTCCGCTGCTTCGGTGACTTCCTTGCCCTTTTGCTCAATTTTTGTCATATCTTCTGCTGTTGAGCGTTGAAGTTTATTGATTTCGTCCGTCACAACCGCTTTATCTTGTCTGATTTTTTCTGCAGCCTGAGATGCCTTTTCTTCCTGTTTTACTTGCTCAATAATTTCCTTTTGGCTGTACATCTTTGTACTGATAGGCTTTAACTGCTGAGTCGGCTGCACGTTTACCTTCTGTGTCGTTGCGGGAATTGTCTGTTGTTTGAGTTGCGGCAATTCTTGTGTCGGCATAGCAGTTGTGGGTGCAACTTCTACTTGCACGGGCGCAGACTGTGTTGCAAAATCAAAATTGTATTCTCCGAGTTCGTATTTAGCGGGTGCTTGTTGCGCTGCAAAAACAGCCGATGACGCTAAAAGTGTAACTATTAATGCGGAAAGTGTTTTCTTCATATTTTCTCCGTTTCATATAACAATAAAATTTTAATATACCTTTTTTGTAAATTCAAATATATGAAAAAATGGTAATCTTTTAAATTGCCTTATCGGGTGAGTTTCACTATATTCTTTCAAGTGTCGTTATGTTCGGGTCGAGTAGTCTTCTGCCGAATGCGTCAAACTGAATAGAGCAAAGATTTTTCTTGCCGTATTTGATGATTTTTTCGACTGTGCCGACACCGTATTTTGCATGCGTTACTCTCGCCCCTTCTTCAAAAACTTCAACGGTTTTTTCTGGAACTTTCGGCTCGTAGATAGGAAGTTCATCTGCATTAGGAACAGGCTTCTTCGGTTGTTGTTCCTGTATTCTGACAGCAGGCTGATTTTGTTGAACGGGCTGTGCCGCTTGTTGAACGGCTTGTTGCGGTTCAACCTGTTGTGGTTCTTCTATTGCAGGAGTCGGAGTCGGCGGAGTTGCGCTTGCCGCTTGGGTCGGTTGAACATCTTCTTCAGGTTCTTCAACTTCCTGAACTTCCTGAACTTCTTGGACTTCTTGAATTTGCGGAACTTCCGGTTCTTCCTGAATAACTTCTTCAATTATCGGAGTGTCTTCAATGTCTTGTGTTTCTTCGATTTTTGAAATCGGTTCGGAAATTTGTTCTTCTTCAAGATTTTCAACAATTTCGTTTTCTTCGGCTTCGTCAGGCAAATCAACGATTTGCGGTTCTTCCTCAATAATTGCTTCTTCTAATTTAACCTCCTGCATAACAGGTAACGGTTGAGGTTCTTCAACGATATTAATCGGCTCGGGCTGAACGGGTTGTGTTGTTTGAGTCGGTTGAATAGGTTGAACAGGTTGAAGAGCAGGCTTTTCAACAGTTTGTGTCGGTTGTTGGAAAGTTTGAGGCGCGGGTTTTGAATTGCCGAGCAATTTTTCCATATCAAATCTCAACGGATTTCTTTCTGTCGGTTGTGCTTTCGGCATTTCGGCAAAAGGTGTTTTGGGTTTTTCTTCATGAATTTCTTCAACTTTTTCTTCTGCCTTTTCTTGAACCTCTTCTTCAACTACGACAGGTATTTCTTCCTCATCTTCTTCAATTTCCGTTTCCGTCAAAGTCATCACGTCATCTTGCGGTTCAACAATTTCGTTGTTTTCGTCTGTGATTTCGTCACCGTGAGCATTTATGAAATCCAAATCGTCCAAATCGTCGGATGAAATTTCGTCAAATCTTGTCGGTTGTTCGTTTGTTGAGCCGTCATCCTTAACGATTGTTTTTAAAGTTATGATAAGCGGGATGTAGAGCGTACTTTCACCGCAGATGATAAATTCGTTCGGAGTGAGTTTGTTCACGAAAGAATTATATGAGTCGTCGAAGTTTTTTCTTACCGTCGGCGCAAAAAGCACCATATTTCTGCAATATGATTTAATTTTGTTTATGTATTTGTCTTCGTAATTTACAATCGGAATGAGTCTTACATTTTGCTTGTCGTAGATGTGTTTTAGTGTTTCGGAGTTCAGATTGTCCTCTGAAACGTCAGAAATCACGTAAACTTTTTTCTCGATTGTGGAGATAATCGAGTTCAAAATGAGGTTATGATATTTTGCATCAATGCCCGAAATATCTATCTTTAAAGAGCCTTGGCAATCATTTACGGACTTAAATTGTGCTTCTTTGTCCGCAAAGATTTTCTTTTGTTTGTATTTTAAAAGTTTGTTGCAGAAAATTAAAAGACCTGCGTTATTTGAACTTTTACACTCTGCCATTATGATTTTTAAGAAATGTTCAAACGGCAAAAAGCCTTCGGGAAGTGAATCCGTGTATTTTTGAATTTCCAAAATTATGTTTTGAATAATGACTTTTGCATCAATCGGACAGTCGTTCAAGTCGTTTTCAAAAATGTAGTCTAAAGCCTTGCTGTTTAAAGGTATTCTGTAATCTTCGCCAAAAGTGACGCTCTGTGTGGATTTTACGGTTTTGTATTTGCCTTCAAAATCCAAGAGTAAACTTCTTACGTTTGCTTTGTCCAAAGAACGCAACAAATTTTTTGTAAAAATAGTGCTTTGTTCTGCTCTGTCGCAGATTGCGCAGCAATTTGAGGACAAAAATTTCAAATCCGTCGAGATTTTAAGTTCTGGATTTCTGATGTAAGAACCCCATAAAATGCCTTTTGTTTTAGGCTTGAAAAGTCCCGTAATTTCGTATGTGTCGAGGTAACCGACTTCCGCATTTTTAGACGGGGTGTGTCCGTCGTATTGTGTCAGACGGTTTTCTTTGTCGACGGAAAGATAGAATTTTACGGTCGCAATATTTATGTCGGGTCTTTCTGTTGTAGAAATGTCCGTAACTTGCGAAACAATTGTAGAATCGTTGTCTTCAAGAAATAAAAAGTCAGACAAAAACAGGTTGTTTTCGTCAGGTGCATATAAAATTTCGGCTATGTCGTTTTTAACCTCGTAAATCTGCATATATGAAGACTCTTTCCATGCTTTCCTTTATTATACACAAAAACAACTTTTTTTAAAATTTGTATTATTGGCTTACCTATTTGTTTATCATGTGTTATTATTTTATTATTCTTAAAAACGGAGATGAAATATGACAAAGAAAATTTTTGAATCTTTTGTGGATAAAGTTTTAGATTTTCCTTTTTGGGTAAAAGAGGTTTTGTACATCAAACTCAGAGAAGATTTTGAAGCCCAATCGGTTTCGGAATCCGATTTGCATACTCCGCTTGAAGAATCATATCAACTGTACACACCGTTAATTACATTGATTGGTCAGGCAGAATTGGAACAAAGAGGTAACAGCGAAGACGAAATGGTTTACAGGTTTTTGCAAGGTGTTGCCGAAGGTTGTTCTATTGCTGAAATTACAATCAAGAATTTTTGGACACTTGCCGATACGGCAAGGATAAATATCCACAGCATTCAAAGAGAATATGTCTCCAAACCGTCTTCTCCCAAAGTTTTGGCAACTGCGCTTTATGCTTGCGGAAGAATTAAATTGGGAGATTATTTCAGAAGAATAGGAAGAATTACCGTTGATGATATTGATGAGGCTTTGCGCAGACAAAAAGAAATGCGTGCTCAAGGCAAAAATATGCAGTTTGCGGATATTTTGGTCATGATGGGACTTCTTACCAAAGAAGAAACAAACGCGATTATTTATATCAAAGACGAATGTAAAAAAAGATTTATTTTCAACGCAAATATGCTTGGTAAAAGCACTACGACGGATACTTCTCACGAACAAATCAGAGTTAACGGAGAAGGTGCGGATAAATCGGCAAATTTGGTTTTATTACGTCAGGAAATCTTTGAACTCAGAAATAAATTAAGCCAAATTGCTTCAATTGTTAAAAAATAGAGGTAGCAATGAAATTCCCCGAATATAAACTTCTTAGCCTCAACGACCGCAGCGGTTTGGTTGAGGAAGAGCATTTCGGCATTATTATAAAGTGTTCCGAAAACAAAATTTTGAAAAAAATCGGAGAGGATAACAATTATCCTTTCTTTATGCGCTCTTGTATGAAGCCGATGCAACTTGCGGCTATTTCGGAGATTTTTGATGCTTATGATTTTACCCCCGAAGAAATCGCGGTCGGGCAATCATCCCACGCAGGGGAAGATATTCATGTTGAAGCTGTGCAAAGTATTTTGAAAAAGGCAGACTTGTCGGAAGACGACCTTTTGTGTCCTCCTCAAGAGCCGTTAAATCGTGATAGTGAAGATTTTTTAATCAGACATAATCAGAAACCGCGTGCAATTCACAATAATTGTTCGGGCAAACACGCATCAATGCTGGCTTATTGCAAGTTAAAAGGCTATGATACAAAGCATTATGATGATTTTGAACACCCTATGCAAAAGCATATTTTGAATTTCGTTGCAAAAACAAGCGGAATTGATTTGGCTTCCGCGCCGAAAACCAAAGACGGTTGCACTTTGCCCGTAATTGCAGCACCTTTGCATAATTTGGCACAAGGATATCTTTCGATTTTTACAAATCCCGAATTTTCGAGAATTAAAGATGCTGTTTTGAAATGCCCATATCACGCAGGCGGGCATGGACGGACGGATTCCGAGATAATTGTCGCAGGAGAGGGAAAACTCACCGCAAAAATCGGGGCGGGAAATATCTGTTGCGTTGCAGATTTAGAAGAAAAAACCTGCTATATCATCAAGGTCGTAGACCCCGATAACAAGGCGAGAGGTTTCATCTTGACCCACCTTTTGAACAATCTCGGCAAATTTCCGAATTTTGAAAAAACATATCTTGCGAAGATGTTTTCGGATGATGTTACGGATGAAGTCGGAGATGTACTCGGCAAGGTAAAATTGGCATTTGATTTTTAGTAATTATTTAGGCATTGATAACTTGAAAAAAATGTGCTATAATTTTGCTTTGAGGCGACAAAAATGTTTATGATGACATATTTAAAAGAATTCATACTTCGTTTGCTGTTCACACAGCATGATTTTGTTGCGCCGGAATTGTGTCCTATCAGGTACGACGAAAACTTATTCTAATTTTCGGTTTACCTTTTTGCGTTTAGTTATGTTTGATTGAATGAAAATTCAATCGTGTTTATTTATGAGGGTTGTTCTATGAAAACTTTGAGTGATATTCAGTACAATATTAAAGAAAAAGAGAAAATGCACATCGTAGTAGACTATGAGGGTGTTATTTCGATTTTGAACAGTTCTTACAGTACGGATTTGTTCAGCCCTATTTATAAGAGAATTTTTGAAAATTTTGCGAAAAAAGAGTTCGTGAATTTTACCGTGCTTATTGACAAAAAGGACAAAAAATTCCGCCCGAAATCAATATATAAAAACACTAATCTTCAATATGAAGATATAAAAGAATTTAAGGAAAATCTGGAAACTCTCGGAGATTCCGAGTTCGAGCCGTTGTATATCGGCTTGGATAAAGATATTGTGAAGTTTTTCAAAAAAAATAAGATGTTTTCTATCGGAATTGAGCCTGAGGAAAAAATGAAAAAGTCTTATACTCTTTGGCTTTCAAAGGATAGTTTTATAAAATTTTTGACAGAAACGAACAACGTTTATTTGTAAAATATTGTAGATTATCCAAAAATTTACTATACTTTTTTTATGAAAAAAACTGTTGAGCAAGTCATTTTTGAAGAAAAACGTTTGATTCCCGACTTGAATATTTTTATTTCGGACGGGTGCAATTTGAATTGCAAATCTTGCATGAACTTTTCACCGCTTGCAAAACAATGCTTTTTAGATGTTGATACATTTGAAAAAGATATTAAACAGTTTGCAAAAATTGCGGGTGAAAAGGTTGCAAGAATTGACCTTATGGGCGGAGAACCGCTTCTTCATCCCGATTTGTGCAAGATTATGAGAATCGTCAGAAGTTACTTTCCGACAACAAATATTGCTATTGAAACGAACGGGATTTTGCTATTTTCTCAGAGTGAAGAGTTTTGGAAAACCTGCTCGGAAACAGGGATAATCGTTCGGGTCAGCCGATATCCGAGAGTTAATAGTGTCACAAAACTCAGAAAACTTGCTAAAGAAAAAAATGCGATTTTCAGGATGTGCGACGGGGCTGACGAATGGATGCAGAAAAACGGGAAGGTTGCCGTAATTGAGACAAACGGCGGGGCTTTGGACTGGAAGACATTTCCTTTGGACAAAACAGGGTCGCAAAATCGAGAGTACAATTATCAAAATTGTGAACAACATTGCTGCTGCGCGCTTTCGGAGGGCAAGTTTTTTCCTTGCACGAAAATTCCGAACATAAAACATTTTAACGAATATTTCGGCGAAAACTTTGAAGTCTCAAAAAATGATTACGTCGATATTTATAAGGCTGAAAATGCCGATGACATCTTGCGTTTTATGGATTTTCCCGTGGATTTTTGCCGATATTGCAATGTCAAAAACGAAAAAGATTTGAAGTGGGCAAGAACCTCTTATAAAAAAGAGGAATGGCTTTAGCCTATTCGATTTCCGTGTTTATCACGATATCTTCAATCGAGAAATCCTTTTTGTTTTCGGATTTGTCGGAAAGATGAGTCAGATACTCAATATTTCCCGCAGGTCCTTTAATCGGCGAAACCGTTAAATCAAGCGCGGTAAGACCGATTGATTCCGCAAAATCTATAACGTTTTTAATAACTTTTATGTGGACGTTTTTGTCTCGAACAACGCCGTTTTTGCCGACTTCTTCCCTTCCCGCTTCAAATTGTGGTTTGATTAATGTCACAATTTCAATATTTTCGGGCTTCATAAGGGTAAGAATATTTTCAAGAACTTTTTTTATCGAGATAAAAGACAAATCGGTTGCGCAAAAGTCGGGGCGCTCGTCTGTGGGGTCGTATATGTCGTAGTCAAAGCATTTTTTGATATTTATTCGTTCGACGACTTTTACGCGGCTGTCTGTTCGGAGTTTCCACGCGAGTTGACCGTAGCCGACGTCCACGGAGTAGACTTTTTTCGCGCCGTTTTGGAGCATACAGTCCGTAAATCCGCCTGTTGATGCGCCTGCATCGAGACAAACTCTGTCTTTCAGGTTTAAATTAAACGCAGTCACGGCTTTTGCGAGTTTATAACCGCCTCTTGAAACGAAAGGCATAGACTTGACTTCAATGTCGATTTGTTCGGTGTATGCGAGTTGGTAGCCTGCCTTTGTTATTTTTTCACCGTTAATTTTCACGTTACCCGCCATAATTGCGGCTTGCGCTTTACTTTTGGTTTCAAAATAACCTAAATCGCATAAAATTTTATCAAGTCTTTCTTTCATTTTTTACCGCCAAAATTAAATATTCTGTAAGTGTTTTCAGTTGTTGCCCCGTCGATTTCTTCAAATGTCGTTTCGCGAAGCGCTGCGATTTCTTCCGCAACGTATTTTACGTACGCGGGCGAATTGTCTTTTCCGCGGAACGGAACGGGCGTCATATAGGGAGAATCCGTTTCAAGCAGGAGTTTGTCGAGGGGAACGGTTTTTGCAACTTCTTTTGTTTTCTTCGCGTTTTTGAAAGTTACAACGCCTCCCAATGCGAGGTACCAACCTTCATTTGTGCATCTTTTTGCAAATTCCGCAGAACCCGAAAAACAATGCATTACGACGGGAATTTCTCCGTGAATGTTTTCGGACAAAATGTCGAAACTGTCACCGTGTGCTTCCCTGTCGTGAATAAGCACGGGCAGTTTGTGCTTTTTCGCAATTTCGATTTGCTTTTTGAAAATTTCTCTTTGTCTTTCGTGAACTTCGGGGCTTTTTTCCCAGTAATAATCAAGTCCTATTTCGCCGATTGCAACGATTTTGGGGTGAGTGCAATATTTTTCCACAATTTCGTCCCAATTTTCGGGTAAATCGTTTATTTCTTCGGGCTGAACACCGACTGCGCCGTATAAATTATCGTATTTTTCGATAAGAGAAATTATTCTGTCAAAATCTTTTGGCACAACTCCCGGGATGATAACCTTTTCCACCCCTGCTGCCTTTATTTCGGCGAGAAGTTCGTCGAAATTTTCTTTGTATAAATCTATGTCCAAATGCGCGTGCGTATCAATCATGGTTTAATTTTAACACTCATCTATGAAATCCGACAAGATGTAATTGCTTATTAAAAATCCGTCGTTTGAAAACGAATAACTGTCGGACTTTTTCACAAAATATTTTTCGTATTTTTGTAAAATTTTTCCGTATTTTTGCTCAAAATCAATCCCGAATTGCTCGTTGATTTCTTTTACATTTATGCCGTCGGATTTTCTGAGTCCGAGAAAAATTTTCTCTTCAAGTTTGTCTTTTTTGCTCAAAACAACCTTTTCGGTTAATAAGGTCGGATTTTTCAAGTAGCCGTCGATTGCTTTTTCATGAGAATATCTTGTGTCGTTTTCATATCCGCAAGCGGCGCAGCCAAAGCCATAGTACGTGTTTGCTTTCCAGTAATTCAAGTTATGCTTTGATTCAAAACCTTGTTTCGCAAAATTGCTGACTTCGTAGTGATAAAATCCGTACTTTTCAGAAATTTCGCAGAGTTTTTTGTACATATCGGCTTGAGCATCTTCATTAGGAAGTTTTTCGGGCATTTTTTCAAAAAAAGCCGACCCCTCTTCGATTTTCAATCCGTACGAGGAGATATGTTCGACTCCGATTTCGCAAGCGGTTATCAAAGATGCCGAAAAGTCCGACATCTCCTGCGTAGGAAGCCCGTATATCAAATCTAAATTTATGTTTTTAAATCCTGCAACTCTTGCATTTTTGACTGCCGAAAAAACATCTTTGACGGAATGATAACGTCCGATTATTTTTAAAATTTTATCGTCAAATGCTTGTGCGCCAAGGCTCAACCGATTTATTCCGAAGTCTCTGATTTTTTTTAACCAATCCGATGACAAATGTTCGGGGTTCCCCTCGATTGTGATTTCCGCATCAGGCTCAAAGTTAAATAACGAAACGATTTTGCCGACTTGCTCGGCTTCAAGCAAAGACGGTGTTCCTCCGCCAATATAAAGCGTGTTGAGTTTTTCTTTTTGATAACGAGCCTCTATTTCTTGCAAAAGCGTTGCAACGTAGTCGTTTTTGACCTCAAGTTTCGGGTACGAGACAAACGAGCAATAGTTGCATTTCCTTCTGCAAAAAGGGATGTGAATGTAAGCATTTTTCGTCATTATATCGACTCAAACAAAAGTTTATAGATTTTGTAAGCGTGCTTGTCGAGAACAAAACCTCTTTCTGTTCTGAAAGTGTTTGATTTTTCCATATACTCGTCGTATTCGGGGTTTTCGCTTTCTTCAAACTTCTTGAGCGCATTTAAGGCTTCTTGCGGCTTGATAGAGTAGAGGTCTTTTTCTTGATTGTATGTAATCGTGCAGCCGTAAGGCGCAAGGATTCCGCCCGTTTTCTTGCCGAACAATGCTCCGTGTGAGGTAAGTTTTTTCAAAAGTGAACCGTCTTTTTTCGCAAGAGCCAAGTCTGCTGCGGTAAAGCCGAGTTTGTTTGAGACATTCAAGTCAGCGCCGTTGAAAAGCAAGGTTGCGACAATGTCTTCATTTCCCGACAAAATTGCAATTTGCAAAGCGGTTGCGCCTGTTAAGTCTTCTTTTTCGTTGATGTTTGCACCGTTTTCCAAAAGAAGTTTTGTTGTCGGCAAATCTTTTTTGATTACTGCCGTCATAAGCGGTGTGAAGTTTTTATTTTCGCCGTAAGTATACTTAACATTGACGTTCGCACCTTTTTTGATGAGTTCTGAGGCTTGTGCGGTGTTTGATTTTTCGACAGTTGCAATCAACATTGTTTTTCCGTTTTTGTCTTTTGTATTAACGTTTGCACCTGCTTCAATCAATGTGTCAAAATTTTCGGTTTTTCCGCTTGCAATGGCGGCTTCCGTCAATTCTTCACCCTCTTTTGATTGAACGTCAAGTTTTGCGCCGTTAGCGTTCAAATAAGCAACGAGTTCCTTTTTACTGTAGAAAGAAGCCATAGCGACAGGTGTTACACCGTGAATGTCTTTTGCGGAAACGTCTGCTCCCGCTACGACCAAAATTTGTGTAATATCAATATAACCCTTGAAACAAGCCGTGTGAAGCGGTGTTGTTTTGTCGTAATTCGTTGCGGTATTTACCTTTGCGCCGTGTTGCAAAAGGTATCTGACAATTTGCGGATTGCCGCATTCCACCGCCGCGTGCAACGGGGTGAAACCGTCCTTGTTGACTGCGTTTACATTCGCTTTTGCTTCAACAAGCATTTTTACCATCTTAAAATTGCCATTGAAACTTGCCCAAGTCAAAGGCGTTGTCATTGAAGCGTTTTGAACGTCGGGCTTCATTCCTGCGAGAAGGAATAATTCAACGTTTTCGGTTTGGTTTGTTTCCGCACACTTCAAAAACGTTTCGTTGTTGAATTTTAAACCGTTTGATTTGAGTTTTTTCTTGTATTCTTTGACTTTTTTGCTGTCATAATATAAAACCTGATCTTCTCTTACAAAGTCGTTTTCGTTCGCTAAATCAACGGTTTGGTTCGTTTCCGAAACAACGGGTTCTTGATAAATATCGTGTACTTCTTTTGCTTCTTGAACTTCCTGAACTTCTTGAGGAGTTTCTTGTGCCTTTTGAACTTCTTGTGTTTCTTGAACTTCTTCGGGGTCTGCGGCTTTTTGAGTCGGAACTTTTTCAACCGCTTCGAGAATATTTTCTTCTTGTTTTTCTTCGGTGACTTCGGTTTTATTTACCAAAGATTCTTGAACTTCTGTTTGTTCCTCTGATTTTTCGGTAGTCAAAACGGCGGGTTGTTCAAAATCTGTTTTAACTTCCGTAATTTCTTCTTTTACTTCTTGTTTTGCGTCTTCAAATTCGTTTTTTGCAGTTTCAAGTTCGGTTAATTCTTTTTCTTGTTCTTCCTGCAATTTTTTTGCAGTCGCTTTGGCTTTTTCTTCTGCAAGAATTTTTTGCGCTTCTTGTTCTTGTTTTAATTTTCTTTCAGCGAGTTTAGCCTGTTCTTTTGCTTTTTTTTCGGCAAGTTTTGCTTCTCGTTTTTCGATTTTTTTATCTTCTTTAATTTTTTCTTTAAGAAGTTTGTCGTCGATTTCGGACATTTTTTTTGCCGCATCGTCAAGAATTTTTTGTTGTTTAGCGGCTTTTTTAGCGTTAATTTCAGCTTGACGCTTTTCTATTTTAGCCTGCATTGCGGCTTCTTTTGCTTCATATTTAGCCTTTTCAGCAAGCAGTTTTTGAAGTTCCTTGTCGGTTGGAGTTTGAATTTTTGCGCTGTTTTTATCAGGTTTAACTTTGTCGGAAAGTTCGCTTCCATCGGCAAAAACGGGGCTTGCAACTATTAAAAATGCTAATAATAAAACAATTTTTTTCATATTTCGTCCTCTTAATCTGATAATTATTATACGTCAATTTTTAAAGAATTGAAAATTTTTACAAAAAACTGACACGAAAATCTAAACGTGTTACAATTATTCTGCTATGACGAAACTTTTGATAAAAGATATTGAAAAGATTGACCTTGATGAAATTATGGACATCGAAAAAGATGCTTATCCTAATCATCATTGGTCTAAGGAGTCTTTTGAAAACGAAATTGCCAACAAGTTGGCGACTTACAAATGCGCAATGACCCCGCAGGGTGAAATCATCGGATTTTACGGTTTTTGGCAAATTTTAGAGGAAGCACATATTACAACTTTCGCAACTCATTCCGCTTTCAGAAGAAGAGGAACCGCGATTTTTCTGATGTTTGACTTAATCGACGAGTGTTACAAAAAAATGATTAAGTACGTTACCTTGGAGGTTCGCGCGGGCAATGTTCCTGCAATATCGCTTTATGAAAAGTTCGGTTTTTCGACAATCGGTATGCGAAAAAAATATTATCAGGACAATAATGAAGATGCCTTAATAATGTTTACCGAAAACATTTGGTATGATAAATTTAAATCAAATTACAAAAAATTGAAGGAGCAATACGCAAGGGTCGGACAATGACAGACGAATTTATGCAACAATTAAAACCCGAAAAGCCCGAAAGTCGCTACTCTCCGTTGCGATTGGTCGGCATATTGTCCCTCATTGCGTTTATGACGGTTTTGATTATCGTCGGAACTTTTACAAGATTGAAGGTCATTAATTGCTTTCACTTTATCGAGGTCATGATGCATCCCGCATTGTTTCCCGAGGGCGAAATGTTTGTCTTGAAAGCGTACTTTTATGCACCTCAAATTCCCGTAATTTTATTTTCGGTTGCACTTTTGGGAACTGCTTGCAGTTTGACTTCGGTTTTATTGTACATAATAATCGGATTGACTTTAATGCCTGTATTCGCACTCGGCGGCGGTTTGAACTATGTTTTTGAACCGACTTTCGGATATATTTTGGCTTGTTTGCCGGCAGTTTTGATTGCAGGATTTTTGATTGACAAAGACCATTCGATATTCAGCCTTTTGAAAGCAGCGTTTTTCGGTGTTTTGACCGTGCATGTTTTGGGCTTGGTTTATATGCTTTTGGTTGCCGTTATCAGACACGAAAATTTTACCTACATAATGGATTGGCTTTTGTTTGAAAGCGTCATCAAGTCCGTCTACGATTTTTCAATCGGATTTTTACTTATGTTGGTTGCAAAATTTTTCAGAAAATTTATTTGGATTTTGACCTCAATTTAGCGTGACAAAACCTCCAAAGACAATGATTTTCTTCGGCTAAAAGTCAGAATGATTGAAATATCTGCGGTTTACGCCAACGGTAAAATGTTTATCAAAATAACTAAAACGATTTTTTCGATAATTCCGAGCAAGATAAATGCGACAATCGGAGAAAGGTCGATGCCGTTAATCGGAGGAACGATTTTTCTGCAAGGTGCAAAGAAAAAGTTGCTGAAATCAGCGAAAAATCTGAACGGTTGGCGATACCATTCAATGTTGGGCAACCAAGTTAAAAAGCAACTTATAATCAAAATGAAAAAAATTGCTTGAAAAAGATATGCTACGCTTTTGTAAATGATTATGCCCAAAATAAACTCCTTTTTTATTAAAAATCGCTGCGAAAACTTATTCCCGCAGCGATTTGAATTTTTTTACAACTATGACGTCTTAGTTGTGTTCATGCAGTTGCAATGTTCTCTTTCGAGAGGTGTGTTTTCGATAACCGTGATAAGCATTTTCTTGAGGTTTTCAATGTTTTGGTTGAAAATCTTGCATACTTGTTGGTGAGTTACCGGTTCAACATCACCTTCCAAACCACAGTCGTGGTCTGTGATTAATGCGATTGTAACAGGACACATATCGAGTTCTCTAACGAGGTGAACTTCGGGGAATTGTGTCATACTTGCAACATCCCAACCTTGTCTTGTGAAGAATTGAGATTCCGCTTTAGTTGAGAAACGAGGACCGTTGATTGTTACAACCGTACCTGTTTCGTGAACGGGGATGTTGTGAGCATGTGCCGCTTCGATAGCGATTTTACGCAATTCGGGGCAATAAGGATCTGCTGCGCTCGGGTGAATGCAAATAGGTCCTTCAAAGAAAGTGTTTTTGCGTCCGTCTGTCCAATCAACAAATTGATCGGGAATTACGAATGAACCCGGTTCAATGTGTTTTTGGAAGCTGCCTGCTGCACAAGGTGAAATAACTCTGTCGCAGCCTAAAGATTTCAAAGCCCATACGTTTGCTCTGTAATTTACTGTGTGGGGCAAAAATCTGTGGTCAATACCGTGTCTGGGCAAAAATGCAACTTTGTGGTTGCCGATTTTACCGATAGTAATCATATCGCTGGGTTTGCCGTAAGGAGTTTCAATGTTTACTTCTTTTGTTTCTTGTCCTTCAAAAAATGAGTAGAAACCGGTTCCGCCAATGATACCGATTGTTGCTTGTTTTTCGTTTGCTTCCATTAAATTATCCTTTCTTCATCAAAAATGAATGGTTATGGCTAATGATAACACAACTCATATTTGAAAACAAGATTTTCAAATAAAATAATAATCCCATTTTTGGTGGATTTTGAAAGTTTTTTGCAAAAAAAAGACCCGCTTGTTCGGCGAGTCTTTTTGAAAATTATTTTTTAGTATCGTTTGTCGGTGAATTTGAACTGAGATATTCGTTTTCAAACGACCAGTCGTTACCTGACGTTGCATCGTATGCCGGAACGATTACACGACCGTCTCTCATCAAACGCATTTTGAGTTGGTCAGGCATTTTTTCCGAGTTGTCTGAAGCCAAGTCATCCGACGAACGGTTCAAGCCTTTTTCACCGTTAACGTCAACGTATACGTCATAATATGCTTTTGAAGAACCTGCGTTATTTTGTTCCCAACTTGTCGGCAAGCCCCACCAAATCATACCGTCGCTTGAAACGAAGTCAGGGTTTGTAAATGATGAATTTCCGTTCGCGCTGTTGTTAACAGTTCCGTCCAAAATGATTTTTTGAGCAATCGCATCACGAACATCAAGCCCCGAACTCGACAATTCCGGCCAGAAGTTTGATGAGTTCATAACGGTATTGTCGTTCATAACGGCAGATACTGCGTTTTGCATAGTGTTAATTGCTTTTTTATAGAGAAATTTCTCTTTTCCCGTTGTCGTCTTTGTCAAAAGAGGTACCAAAATCATTGCCAAAACACCTACTACGGCAAGGCAAACTACAACTTCTGAGAGCGACATCGCTTTTTTGAATTTCATCTGTAAACTCCGATTTTAATTTAAAATTGGTTACATAAGACATGAACATATTACCACATTTTTTATCTTTTTAACACCTCGAAAAAATTTTATTAAGCAAGATTGATACAAATACTTGATATTATATTTTTAGCCGTTTATAATTCTTTTGAAAGAATTTCAAAAACAGTAGAGGACAAACTCATGAAAAAAGATATTCATCCCGATTACAAAAAAACAACAATAAAATGTGTTTGCGGTAACGAAATCGAAACAGGCTCGGTAGTTGACGGTCTTACGGTTGAAATTTGCAACCATTGCCACCCGTTCTATACAGGTAACCAAAAAATCGTTGACACAGAAGGCCGTGTTGAAAGATTCAAAAAACGTTATCAACAAAAATAAGTATTGTAAAATGTCGCTTAACGGCGGCATTTTTGAAATGCCCGCATTATTAGCGGGTATTTGTGTATAAAAAGCAGGTTGAAATGACAGATCACAAGGTTAAACCCGAAGTTAGTTTAATATCCAAGCCCGACAATATGTTGAGAACAATCTATACGGCATGCAGAACTTGTTATTCGGCAGATTCTCCGAATGACATTAACAATTGCGATAATGCCAAAGATGATGAAAAGGCTCTCAACCTTGTCAGAAAGGTTATATCTTCAGGTCATTTCAGCACTATTGAGCATGTTCAGGTGTCATTTGCTATCAGCGGAATTTCCAGAGCATGTTCACATCAGCTTGTCAGACACAGACACATGTCATTTTCGCAAAAGTCGCAAAGATACGTTCGTGAAAAAGGGCAGTTTGACTATATTGTTCCTCCCACAATCGCGAAAAATCCTGAACTCGAAAAAGAGTTTGACGAATTTATGGCAAAGATTTCCGATTTCTATTTATCTTTGACGGAAAAAGGAATTCCTGCGGAAGATGCGAGATTTATTTTGCCGAATGCAACGGCGACATCAATGGTTGCGAGTTTGAATTTGAGAGAATTAATTCACCTTGCAAACTTGAGACTTTGCACGAGAGCGCAAGCGGAAATCAGAGTTTTGGTAAAAATGATGTGTGACGAACTCGTCAAGAGCGAGCCGTGGTTGAAGGAATATTTGGTTCCAAAATGCGAAAGACTCGGCTTCTGTGATGAAGACAAATCTTGCGGACGTAAGGCTCAAAGAGGATAAAACTAATGGAAGAAATGCTTGATAAAATAGTCAAAATCGAAGAAAAATATGTTGAACTCGGGGAAATCTTGAGCAAACCCGAAGTTATTCAGGACTACAATAAATTTCGCGACCTTTCAAAGCAAAGAAAGTCAATGGAAGAAACCGTTGAACTTTACCACCAATGGCAAGAAGCAACAAATGCAATTAAAGATGCGGAAGAACTTCTTCACGGTGAAACAGACGAAGAAATGAGAGGTTTTTTAAAGGCTGAAATCGCTGAAAATGAAGCGAAAATAGCAGATTATTCCGAAAAAATGAAGGTGCTTTTGCTTCCTCGCGACCCGATGGATGACAAGGACATTATGCTTGAAATCAGAGGTTCGGCAGGCGGAGACGAAGCAAACATTTTCGCGGGCGACCTTATGAGAATGTATTTGCGTTATGCCGACAAATGCGGTTGGAAGACGGAAATTCTTTCCAAAACGGAATCCGAAATGGGCGGTGTATCGGAAGTTATCATCTCTGTTAAGGGTGACAGCATTTATAGCAGATTAAAATACGAATCGGGCGTTCACAGAGTTCAAAGAGTTCCTGAAACAGAATCACAAGGCAGAGTACATACTTCTACCGCAACGGTAGCCGTAATGCCGGAAGTAGACGACGTTGAAGTCGAAATCAGACCCGAAGATATCGAAATGTCGACGGCACGTTCGGGCGGCGCAGGCGGACAAAACGTTAACAAGGTTGAAACGGCTGCAAGACTTTATCACAAACCGACAGGTATTATGATTTTCTGTACGGAAGAACGTTCTCAGTTGCAAAACAAGGAACGTGCAATGCAGATTTTGAAAGCAAAATTGTACGATTTGGAACGTCAAAAACAAATGCAGGAAATTACGGACTTGAGACGTTCTCAAGTAGGTACGGGCGATCGTTCGGAACGTATAAGAACGTATAACTTCCCGCAAGGCAGATTGACAGACCACAGAATTAACCATAACCTTAATGTTTGGACGGTTATTGACGGCGATTTGGATGAGTTGATTGACTTGTTGGTTGCACACGACCAAAAATTGAAACTCGAAAAACTTGCTGAGATTGACGAGTAATGACTGATTTTCAACATTATCCCGTAATGGCGAAGGAGGCTACGGACGCGCTTGAGTGTGCGGACGGAAAAACCTATGTCGATGCGACATTGGGTGGCGGCGGCTATTCGGATTTGATTTTGCAAAAAATTCAACCGAACGGAAAATTGTTGGCTTTTGATGTGGATAATGACGCTATCGCGGCTGCTTCAGAGAGATTGAAACAGTATAAAAATATTACGATTATAAAAGATTCTCACGTCAATATTAATAAGCATTTGAGCGAAAACGGGATTGAAAAGATTTCAGGCGGAGTTGTCTATGATTTCGGTGCATCTTTTCACCAACTCACAAGTTCCGAGCGCGGATTTTCGTTTCAAAAAGAAGCCCCTTTGGATATGAGATTTAATCAAGACGCTGATTTTTCGGCTTATGATGTGATTAACGCTTATCGGGAAGATGAATTGGTGAGAATTTTCAGCGAATATGGGGAAGAACGATTTTCTAAAAGGATTGCAAAGGCTATTGTCGAAACGAGGAGAAATAATCCTTTGAAAACGACGAAGGATTTGTCCGACTTGATAATTAATTCGACTCCGAGAATAAAGAGTAAAATCCACCCTGCAACAAGGGTTTTTCAGGCGGTTCGGATAGAAGTCAACGGCGAATTGAAAAATATAAAAGATACATTAATCAACATTCTGCCATTTTTAGAAACAGGTGCTATAATTTCAGCAGTAACTTTTCATTCTGCGGAAGACAGAATTGTGAAAAACTTTTTCAGAGATAACTCCGCGAGATTTCATGAGGATGGAAAGTTGGAAATTCTGACAAAAAAACCGTTGACGGCATCAGAGGAAGAATTGAAAATAAACCCGCCGTCACGATCCGCAAAACTCAGATACGCAAGAGTCATAAAGTAAGCAGGAGAATTGTTTTGACCCCCGAAGAATATATGCAAAACAGACCGCACACCCTTTCGAGATTGAATAAATCTCTCTGTTGGCTGCTTGTCGTTATTATGACCGTAATGTGCCTCAGTTACTACATTACGACACTCTTGCAAGTCAGATTGACCGATATGAGTAAGAAAACCAGCAAGGTTAATAACGAGAACGTGGATTTGCAAAACAGATTGGATAAACTGCTGTCTTTTAATAATATCGAGGCTTTGGTCAGAAATTCAGGTAAGTTGGATACCGCAAAGCAGGTTATTGAAATCGACCCGAGAAGAAAGATTACTCCTTTGAAAACCCAAAAAGTGAAAAACGAAAGAAATTATTACAGATGGTCTTTGGGTTTCTAGCTCTTTTGTGATTAAGAATGATTAACATTTTTTCTTTATTTCGGCTGTATGGTATGATTGCAGAATAATAATCAATTGATTTTTGGGAATGCCGATATGGCGAGCAGTAACAGAAAAGAAACAGACAGAATTTCAACTTTTAACAAAAGGCTGATTTGGTTAAAACTGGCCTTTACGTTTTTTGCGTTACTTCTTGCTGCTTATTTGTTTTCCGTGCAGGTTTTGGATATCAAGCATTACGGCAAAAAAGCCAAAAACCAAAGAACTACGAAAAAGTTCGTAATGCGCGGTTCGATTTTGGACAGAAACGGCATAAAACTTGCATCTGACCAAATTTCTTACAACATCTATCTTCATAAGCAATATCAGGACAATACCCCTCAAGAATTGGCTAAAAAACTTTCAAAGCCTTTAAAAATGAGCGAAGCCCAAATTATAAAACTCATAAACAGCCCGAACAGTATCGTGCTTTTGAAAAAAGCGGCTGACAGACAGACTGCGGAAGCCATTGCGGCTTTGGAACTCAGAGAAATCAGTTCCGACAGAAAAAATAATCGTATCTATCCGCAAGACTCAATGGCTGCACATATTTTGGGTTATTATAATGCCGAAGCCGATGTCGCGGCAGGTGTCGAACTTACAATGAAAAAGGAACTCGAAAAGGTTGATAAAGAAATCGTTGTAGAAACGACAAGAGGCGGAAACGTAATCTATGACTTCGGTACAGACCCCGAAAAAATCACCTCTCCGACAGTCGGACATACTGTTACTTTGACGATTGATTCTGCAATTCAGCACGTTTGCGAAACGGAATTGTTGAAAATCATCAGAGAAAAGCACGCTTTAAGAGGTGCGGTAATTGTTATGAACCCCAATAACGGCGAGATTTTGGGCTATGCAGTTTATCCGAACTACAATCCTAATAAAATTGCTCACGCGACATATAATCAGTTGAAAAACTGGTCGTTATCGGATGTTTACCCTCCGGGGTCAACGTTTAAGATTTTGACTGTTGCAGCGGCAGTCCAACGCGGAAAAATCGGAAGAAATTCTACCGTAAACGATACGGGTAAGGCAAAAATCGGCAAATGGACGATTACGAACTACGACTATTTCAGAACTCCTTATCCGGGAAATATCAATATGGAATATTTGTTCCAACACTCAAGTAACGTCGGCAGTATGAAGGTTGCTATGTTGATGTCGCCGAAAGAGTTCTACGACGTTCTTTGGAAGTTCGGCTTCGGTCAAAAAACGGGTATAGACCTTCCCGGTGAATCTGTCGGCTTGCTTCCGAGACCTGACGAGTGGGATATGTCGAGACACGCAACTATGGGCTACGGCTACGGCGCATCGGTTACTGCGGTTCAAATGCTCTCTGCTGTTGCGGCTATTGCAAATGACGGTTTGAAAATAACTCCGCACGTAATTAAATATTCCGACGAGGAACTTCCGAAACACGTTAAAAAAGTAAGGGTTATGGACCCTCAAAAGGCACGTTTGGTAACGGAATTTTTGACAAAAAGTACCGCAAAAACCAAATTGCCGTTGAACTTGCCGAACTATCAGGTCGCATCTAAAACGGGTACTTCAAGAAAATCGTTCGCAAAAGGGGACGGCAGTAAACTTTATACCTCAGCAATCGGCTATCTTCCCGCTTCTGATCCGCAGGTCGTAATTTATGTAATCGTCGACTCTGCACAAGGTGGGGAAATTTGGGGTTCGACAGTTGCGGTTCCTGTCTTTGCGGCAGTCGCAAAACAAGTCGCAAGAATTATGAACTTGAAATCCGATAAATCCGAAGGTTCGGGCTTTAAACCGTGTACAAGACCTTTGCCTGATTTGGAAGAAGAAAAGGCTCATTTTATGCAACTTTCCAAAAAGGCAAAAACGGAAAACAATCATAGCGCAAAGACTTCAAACAGCGCTAATAAGGACAAAAAAGTCAGCGGTTCGTCAAAAAGCGTAAAACAACCGCCTAAAAAGTTTTATAAAAAAGAAGAATTGAAAAAGGTTAAAAAGACCCTGTCGAAGTCTGCGAACAATTCTTCAGGAAAAATTAATCGTAAAAGAAAAAATTGAAAGAGCTGAAAATGAAACTTAGTAAATTGATTGAAGGCATAAATAATGCTGAAAGTATTAATTTTAAAGAAACAGAAGTTACGGGAATATCTTATAACTCTCTAACGACGCAAAAGGGCGATATTTTTGTCTGCTTGGTCGGCGAAAATTCAGACGGTCACAATTATGCGCAAATGGCTGCGGATAAAGGCGCTGTTGCGTTGATGACAGAGCGAGAACTTCCGATTGACATTCCTCAAATTAAGGTGAAATCCACAAGACATCAAATTGCAGAGTTGGCGGCTCAATATTATGAATACCCGTCTAAAAATATTAATATGATTGGGGTTACGGGGACAAACGGAAAAACAACCGTAACTCACTTGTTGCAAAAGATTTTTGAAGCATCAGGCGAAAAATGCGGTATCATCGGCACTTTGGGCTACAAATTTAAAAGTACGGACGATTACGCAGAGGCAAAACATACAACTCCGCAGGCGCCCGAATTTCAACATTTGTTGAAAAAAGCCGCGGATGAAGGTATCAAGACCATTGCGGCAGAAGTAAGTTCGCACTCTTTAGAACAAAACAGAGTCGGCGGAACTATTTGGAACACGGCTGTTTTGACTAATTTGACACAAGACCACTTGGACTACCATATCACGATGAACAATTACTTTGAAGCAAAAGCGATTTTGTTCAGAGGGTTGAAAGACGGTGATTTCGCGGTTATTAATAAGGATGATGAATATGCCGAAAGATTTATTTCGGTTGTTCCGAATGGCGTGAAAGTCGTAACTTACGGTGTTAAAAAAGAAGCTGATTATTCGGCAAAGGATATTTCTTTCTCGATGCACGGTGCAAAATACACCTTGACTTGCGACGGAAAAGAATATCCCGTAAATCTTCAATTGAACGGTATGTTCAGCGTTTACAACACTTTGGCTGCTATTGCCGCTGCTAATGTCAACGGGGTCGAAATTCCTGTGATTATTAAGGTTTTGGAAGCAACAAAAGGTGTTGCGGGCAGATTTGAAGCGGTTTGCAAAAATCCGTTGGTTATTGTCGACTACGCTCACACTCCCGATGGCTTGGAAAACGTGCTTAAAGCGGCTGCTGAATTGAAAGGTAAAAATTCAAGATTGATTTGCCTCTTCGGTTGCGGCGGAGACAGAGATGCTACAAAACGTCCGAAAATGGGCAAAATTGCGGATGAAAAATCCGACATAATCGTTGTTACATCCGATAATCCGAGAAGCGAAGATCCCGATTTGATTATCTCGGATATTATGGCAGGCATTCAAACGGTAAATCCCAAAAGGGTTTTCGTTGAATCGGACAGAAGAAAAGCAATAGAACTTTTGAAAACCGTTTCTAAGCCCGAAGACATTGTGCTTGTTGCTGGCAAAGGTCATGAGGACTATCAGATTTTAAAAGATAAAACAATACATTTTGACGACAGAGAAGAAGTCAGAAAAGTATTTAATTGTGAGGAATAAAGAATGAAATTAACTGTACTCGGTCCCGGATGTTGGGGCTTAACCCTTGCGAGACTTTTGACTCCGAACTTCGACAGAGTTTGTGTTTGGGGCAGAGAGCAAGATATATCCGACGAACTTCGTAACGAAAAGAAAACCACAAAACCCGTTACGGTGGAACTAGATAAGAAAACCGAAATCACGTCAGACTTGAAAAAAGCCGTTTGTGATGCGGATTTTATCCTTATGGTTATTGCAACTTCGGGGATTAGAGCGGTTTCAAAGCAACTTGCGGAAGTCGGACTTCGTGACGAGCAAATTTTGGTAAATACTTCAAAAGGGCTTGAATTGCCGTCGTTGATGACAATGTCAGAGGTAATTAAGCAGGAATTGCCGAATGTTAAACCCGTAATTTTGTCGGGACCGACTTTGGCAAAAGAAGTTTTGGCAGGCTTGCCGACGGCGGCTTGTGTCGCTTGCGAGGACGAAGAAAAAGCACTTTATACACAAAAATGCTTAAATGTTTCAAGCAAATTCAGACTCTATACAAACTCGGATGTTATCGGAGTAGAACTCGGCGGAAGTTTGAAAAACGTAATCGCAATCGCATCGGGCTTTGCTGGCGAAATGGGCTTGGGCGATAACGCTCGCGGCGCATTGCTTACAAGAGGTATGGCGGAAATCGTCAGAGTCAGCGTTGCTTTGGGTGCAAATCCAGCTACTTTGTACGGATTATCGGGAATGGGCGATTTGATTGCAACTTGCTCAAGTCCTTTGAGCAGAAACTATACGGTCGGCTCAATGCTCGGAAAAGGCAAAAAGATTGACGATATTTTGAAAGAATTAGGCTCTGTTGCAGAAGGGGTAAAAACTTCAAAAGCGGTTTGCGAACTTGCAAAAAAATTGAACATTGAAACCCCCGTTTCAAGCGCGATTTACGAGGCTGTTTATACTGATATAACTCCCTCTGAAGTTCTTGAAAAGTTGATGAACAGAAAACTTAAAAAAGAAGAAGAAAGATAATAAAAAAATAAAAGGTCGGTTTAATTCCGACCTTTTTATTGTTTGGCAAATTGCATTACCAATCTGCTATATACGAATTATCGTTATCTGTTAACGACTAAATTCAACTTTTCTTGAACAGGTTCCGCTTCAAAGAGGTCTCCGACAGAACATTCCAAAGCATCACATAATCTGTCCATATTTTCATAAGAAGGTTGTGTTCTGCCGCTTGCCCAAGAATATACCGTTTGTTGAGGAAGGTTTAAAACTTTCGCTAATTTGTATAAACTCCAGCCTTTCATCTTTTTTACGGCTTCTTTAATCTTAATTTTCATTTTGTCCTCGCTCAATAAAATATATTCAACACTTACATATTATATTATACAATTGTAACAAAAATTAATATACCTTAACAATTAAATATACATATTTTAGATGAGTAAATTTTCTATAAAATTTTTTTGTGGCAAGGATTTTGAAGAATGAAAACCAATAAAAAAGGGCATAAGAGAAGATAAAGGATTAAATAATATAATTAAAGTAGGTTTATTATTATTAATTTGTATATAATAGGATTGTTAATGTCTTGATATAGGCGAAAAAATAATTAAATAACAAATGGGAATTTATAATATGAAATTTGCAGGTAAATTATTAACAACGGTAGCGATTCTTGTGGGAATGACGGTTCCTGCGTTTGCTGACGGAACAAATTGTCCGTACCAAGTTAAAGTTGCGATAAATAAATATAAGGCTAAAGATTATGTCGGATGCATTCAGTCTTTGGACGATTTTATCGAAAAAGACCCGTCTAATGCGATAGCATATTATTACAAAGCAATTGCCTATATGAAAATCGGCATGAAAGACGAAGCGATTGAATCGTTTGAAAAAGTATCATCGATTAACAGCGTACCCGTGCTTTCATCTTATGCGGTTCAAGCGACAAGATGTATGAACGCAGGTATGACGCATTGTGAATATCAAAAATTTTCACTTGATGATATTAATAATTTAATTGCCGATCCCGAAGGCTTCTTTGAAAAGAAAGAACACCCCGAAAATGCTGAAGGCGGTGAAGGCGGCGAAAACGGTGAAGGTGGCGAAGGTGCTGAACAACCTGTTGTTTCTCCGGAAGAACAATCCGATATTGATATGATGATTCATGGTCAATACAAGAAGGAAGGAAACATTCACCCTGAAGCAAACAAGGTTATTCAAGACGTTAAATTGCAACAGGAACAAGAACGTGTAAACGCTGAATTGAGACAACGTTCAAAACCGAGAAGACCTCAAACAAGTGACGCTTCGGAAGTTGTGCAAGGAGAAAAACTCGCGTTGAACGATATTTCCGACAAAGAAATTGCAGATGCCGTCAGAACTTTGAGCAAGGCAGGCTATACATTTGCTGCCCCCGATGCAAAGAAAGACGAAAGCAAACCTAACGATTATTATAAACAAATGGCAGAGTTTTATTCTTTGAACAAAGAATCTCAAGAAATGGCAATGATGTTTGGCGGAAACAATAACAGAAACAATGATTCTTTCAATCAAATGTTACCGTTGTTGTTGATGCAGGAACAACAAGCAAAGTCGGGTGACGGAAACGGTAAGAAACTCGACCCCGAATTAATCAAGACTATGATGATGAACTCAATGATGGGTGATTACGACTTAGGCTTTGACAGCAAAAAAGACAGATAACCAAATGAACAAAAATATGATAATGAGAGTCATTTATGAGCAAAAGGACTATCCTCTTGCCGAAAAACTCTGCGAGGAAAGGCAAGATGACGAGTCTCTTTTGATGCTTGCCCGTGTACTTTTTTACGAAAAAAAGTATGCAAAAGCGGAAATGCTCTTTAAAAAATTGCATAAATTTGTCGAATACGGCTATTGCAAGTTGTTTCAAGGTGAAAAACGCGCTGCGGATATGATTTGGAATTCTTTGGAAGACTCATCACCGCTTATAATGTGGGCAAAGGCTCTTTCAGGATATCTTGATAAAAAACAGACGAGAATTCCGACGTTTTTTCAAATAAGAAATTTTTACGAATGCGACTTGGATACTTTGATGAGTTTGAAGTTTTTAAAGTATTCGGAAAATTTGATAAACAGTATCCAATATTTTGCGGACATTAATCCCGAAGTTTATAAGTTTACGGGCAGAGTTTTGTTAAATCACGGTTATTTGGATTTGGCGGAAAAATTTCTGCAAGCGGGCAAAGACGTGGTTTTTGACGATACGGAACTGCATTTTTTGTTTGCGGAACTCAGAATGGCACAAAACCAAAGACCTGCTGCGATTAAATCGCTTGAAACTGTTTTGGAAATTTCTCCGACATATTATCCTGCCAGAAAATTGCTTGCGAACATCAAATAATTAAATAATTATAAATTTTATTTGCAATCGACCGCTATTGTTGTAGAATATTAATTGTAAAATTGATAAATTGGAAAAAATATGTTTGAACGATTTACAGAAAAAGCAATTAAAGTAATCATGCTTGCACAAGAGGAAGCACGCCGTTTGGGACATAATTTTGTCGGAACGGAGCAAGTCTTGTTGGGGCTTATAAGTGAAAATACCGGCGTTGCGGCAAAAACTCTTAAATCAATGGGTGTAACACTCAAAGACGCAAGAGCGGCCGTTGAAGAAATCATTGGCAGAGGGGCAGGCTTTGTTGCTGTGGAAATTCCGTTTACACCGCGTGCAAAACGCGTGTTGGAACTTTCTTGGGATGAAGCACGTCAACTCGGTCACAACTACATCGGTACGGAACACTTACTTCTCGGCTTAATCAGAGAAGGCGACGGCGTTGCAGCCAGAGTATTGGAAAATTTGGGCGTTGACTTGAATAAAGTCAGAACAAATGTTGTAAAAATGCTCGGTGAAGTTAAAAATGGCGGAACTGCTACGGCAGGTTCATCATCAAGTTCTTCATCATCTGCTGCTACTCCGGGCGGAAAAACAAAAACACCTATGCTTGACGAATTCGGCACGGATTTGACGCTTGCGGCATCGGAACAAAGACTTGACCCTGTCGTAGGACGTGAAAAAGAAATCGAACGTGTAATTCAAATTCTTGCAAGAAGAACGAAGAACAACCCTGTACTTTTGGGCGAGCCGGGGGTCGGTAAAACAGCGATTGCCGAAGGTTTGGCTATCAGAATCGTAAACTCGGAAGTTCCCGACTTGTTGGACGGCAAAAAAGTTATTCAACTCGATATGGGTCTTTTGGTTGCAGGTACTAAGTACAGAGGCGAATTTGAAGAACGTCTTAAAAAGATTATGGACGAAATCAGACTCGCAGGAAACGTAATTCTTGTAATTGACGAAATGCACACATTGATTGGTGCAGGTGCGGCAGAAGGTGCTATCGACGCGGCGAATATCTTGAAACCCGCATTGTCCAGAGGGGAAATTCAAGTTATCGGGGCAACAACGAACGATGAATATCGTAAGTATGTTGAAAAAGACCCTGCTCTTGAAAGACGTTTTCAACCGATTGCGATTGAAGAACCGTCTGTTGACGATACGATTGAGATTATCAAAGGTTTGCGTCACAAATACGAAGAACACCATAAGTTGAATATTTCTGATGAAGCAATCGTTGCTGCGACAGAACTTTCTTATAAGTACATTACGGACAGATTCTTACCTGATAAAGCAATCGACATCATTGATGAGGCTTGCTCAAAGGTTAGAATTCAAACAAGCACACTTCCTCCAGAAGGCAAGGAACTTGAAAAACAACTCAAGGAAGTTATCAAGAACAAAGAAGAAGCAATCAGAAATCAAGAGTTTGAAACTGCGTCAAACTTGAGAGATGACGAGGCTGATTTGAAAGAAAAAATCAGAGAAGTTTCTCAAAAATGGCGCGATGAAAACGAAGCGAACAAACCGACCGTAACTGCGGAACAAGTTGCCGAAGTTGTCAGCACGATGACAGGCATCCCGACGACAAAGATTACGGAAGGCGAAAGCGAACGCTTGCTTAAATTGGAAGAAACTTTGCACAACAGAGTTATCGGACAAGACCAAGCGGTTGTTGCTATTTCAAAGGCAATCAGACGTGCTAGAGTCGGCTTGAAAGCGCCTAACAGACCTATCGGAAGTTTCATCTTCGCAGGTCCTACGGGTGTTGGTAAAACCGAACTTGCAAAAGCGTTGGCAGAAGCGGTATTTGGCTCGGAAGACAACATGATAAGAGTCGATATGTCAGAATTTATGGAAAAACATTCGACTGCAAAACTTATCGGTTCACCTCCGGGATATGTCGGCTACGATGACGGTGGTCACTTGACCGAAACTATCAGAAAGAAACCTTATTCGGTTATCCTTTTTGATGAAATCGAAAAAGCACACCCTGATGTATTCAACATCATGTTGCAAATTCTCGATGACGGTCGTTTGACTGATGCTAAGGGCAGACACGTAAACTTCAAGAATACGATTATCATCATGACGTCAAACGTCGGCGCAAGTATGATTTCAACAGGTTCTAAGTTGGGCTTCTCAGTTTCAAGCGATGAATCAAAAGATAAGTACGAACGTCTTAAAGAAACTGTTACGGAAGAAATGAAGAAATCCTTCAAACCCGAATTCCTCAACAGAATCGACGAAACTATCGTATTCTCACACCTTTCAAAACCCGAAATCAGACAAATCGTAGACTTGTTGTTCAAAGATTTGTTCAAGAGATTGGAAGCACAAGACTTGAAAATCGAAGTTTCGGAAGAGGTCAAAGACTACCTTGCAGAAGACGGCTACTCGGAAGCATACGGCGCAAGACCGCTTAAACGACTTATCCAAAAGAAAGTCGAAGACGGCTTGGCAGAAGAAATTCTCGGCGGCAAGTTCAAGGCAGGTAAGAAAATCCTTCTTACTCTTGAAGATAAGAAGATTAAATTTCAAACTGTCGATGATGAGTCCGTTGTTGATGCTAAGGCGGAAGAAGTTAAGGAAGAACCGAAGGCAGACGCTGAAACTCCCGAAGTCGAAAAATAAGACGACAAAAAAGAAGAATAATTTAATTCTGATAATTGAGCGGTGCGAAAGCGCCGCTCTTTTTTGTTGCGTGCTATTCTTTTCAAAAAATAAAAATGGTTCGGCAGTTTTACGCGTGAACTGATTGTATTTGTAAATCAATGTTAAGCAAGCCTAACAAAATGCTTGTAAAAATAAAATGGTTTGCTATAATTAATTATGTTAGGAATGCCTAACAATAAACGAAACTTGATTATCTGTGTATTTAGATATTAAAGAAGAAAACGAATAATAATTTGACTGTATGTTCCGTCTGTGTTCTCCTTCATACTTTCACAGACGGCTTTTTATTTTGTTATGTCGGATTGATTGAGTTTGTAGTAGTTACCGAAGTTTTTAATTTTAGGCGGATTATTTTTGTCCTGATTAAAAATTCTGTCGAGAACGAGGTTTCCGACTTCGTCGTTAAAGTGGATTAAATCCATATAATTTTTCGGATTGTTGTTAATCTCATTTGCGCCCGAAAAGTCGTAGAACGGAACAATTTTTGCGATTTTTATTTTATTTTCAATATTTTTCTTTGCAGCGACATTGTAGACTTTTATGTATTCGGGGATATAGACAAAGATTATGTTGATGTTGTTTTCTTTGGCGAGGTCGTTGATTTCTTTTATTTCTTCAAATCTTTCGGGAAGAATTTCCAAAGACGAAACGGGGAGCATTTCTTTGATTTCTTCTTGTGTGAGTTCGCTTATGGGTTTGGGTTGAAAGTCTTGATTTTGTGCTTGAAGGCTTTCAATTTTTCGTTGGATTATGCTCAATGTCGGGAGTGAGAAGAAGTTTTTGGAATAGTAGAATAATTTTTCTTCTAACGATTGCGGAAGCGGATAGTATTCAAAACCGGGGCGAACATTGCAGATTTCTTTGTAAGAACTTATTTCGTCGATTTTGAGGTTTTCGTCGCTAATTGTAATTATCAGGTTTTTAATTTTTCTTTTTGAAATGATTTCTTGGAGAAATCTTTTTGTTTCAAAAAGGTTCATATAAGCGCCCGTGTAGGCATACCATTTTCCGCCGAGTTGGTTTTCGGGTCTGATGTTTGATGCGGCGGAAGCGCCGATTATGAATGAGTCATAATCGTTTATGTGATTTATTAAATATTTGTGTTTTATGTATCGTTCGTAAATTATCGGGTCGTCCCAGTTTATATCATCGGGGGAAAAGTCGCGGCCGATTTTTAAAGGATTGATTATGATTTGTTGCAAAATCAGGAAAAGGAACGCAAATCCTACAAATCCAAGTATTATTTTTGATAATTTCGAGTAGTTTTCCATGTGCTCATTTTAGCATTTTTTATGGCAGAGTAAAAGTTTTTTATTACTTTAAATGTTGTATAGGCAATAGGGGGGGGCTTGAAAGAACATATTATCGTGTTATAATATAGGTATGTTAACTATAATGCTTTCAAATGTACATACTTTTTCATCGGACACATGACGTGGCCGTCAGCATTGAGCATCTATTTTTTGTAGAAATTTAATGAAAGAGAATTAATAAACCAAAAGAAAAGGAAAGCAGGTTTTGCATGAAAAGAAGTGCAACGGCGTTTGTCGCCATTTGGTGTGTACTTTCTGTAACATGTGCATTAGTAATGATCCATTTTACAATGGCGGACAACACAAAATTAACACAATTAATAATGGCTAACTCAATATTGTTAGTCGGTTTAGGTGTATTTTTCGCGGTATATCGCGATAAAATTGCCGTGTTACTCGGAAATTACAAAAGAGAAAAAGAAATTTAGTTTTTATTAAAACGGACATTCGGAGTATAGTATTTTTTTGAAAAAAATACTATACTTGAAGAATGAAGAAAATTATTGCATACGTCCACACTCATTGGGACAGAGAGTGGTACCGCGAATTTGAAGAGTTCCGTTTGAGATTAATTGAAGTTTTGGATGATATTATTTTGAAACTTCAAAAAGGAGAATTGCCCGTATTTTATTTTGACGGGCAGATTTCGGCTGTCGAAGATTATCTTGAAATTTACCCCGAAAAGGTTGAAGTTATTAAGAAGTTGATTGCCGAGAAGAAATTTTTTGTCGGACCGTTTTATTGTTCGGCAGACCAGTTTTTGACGTCGGGCGAAAGCCTTTTGAGAAATTTATACTTTGGCATAAAAAAATCAAAAGAACTTGGTAATAAAGAGTTTTTGGCATATTTGTCGGATACGTTCGGTCATTGTGTTTCAATGAGTGAGATTTTAAAAGCGGCAAATCTTGATAAAGCCGTCCTGTGGCGCGGATTGGGTGACTTGAATGCCGATTTGTTGTGGCAGGACATTAAAACGACTTATTTAATTCAGGGTTATTTCAACGACTTTTTGTCGTCGGATATGGATTTTGACAAAAAGGCTGATGCTCTGAAACGTTATATTGACAAAATTGCCGCAAAGTCGGGCGAGTATGTGCTTTTGCCGATAGGTGCCGATCACTTGAAGGCTTGCGATAATTTGAAAAAGCAAATCGAAATGCTTAATAAAAAATATAAAAACGAGTACGAAATCGTTATCTCTGAACCTTTTGAGTATTTTAAAAATATCAAAGACGAAGAGAGAACGGCTGTTTCGGGCGAATTTTTGAATAATTCTTTGAACTTTATTTTGCAAGGGGTTTATTCTTCCCGAAACGACATTAAGCAGGCGAATGCGAGATGTGAGCGCAAACTCAATGAAGCCGAAATGTTTGACGCGGTGAACTCGACTTTTTACGGCAAAACGAGCAGACAAAAGCAACTCGATTATGCTTATAAAACGTTGATTAAAAATCACGCACACGACAGTATTTACGGCTGCAATACGGACAAAGTAAACCATGAAGTTTTAACGAGATACGAAAAGGTTGAAGAAATTGCGGACGGTGTGAGAAAACGTTGCGAAAGAGATTTGAAAACCGAAAAAGGTTTTTCCGCGATAAATCTTTCAAACAGCGACTTCAATGGGGTTGCGACAATTTGGAGTGATAAGAAATTGCCGTCGAATTTGAAGGCGGTTTTGCTTGAGAAAAAGCGCGGATTTTCAGACGATATTTTGTATAATACGGCTAAAATTCCCGTAACGGAAGATTATACGGATATTTGCAAATATGCGGTTAAATTGAAAAACGTCGATGCTTTTTCTTTGAAAAATATTACAAAGCACGATATTGCGGATGCTTCGGACATAAAGGTCGGAAAACATTTTATCGAAAATCAAAACCTTGTGATTGAGATAAAAAACAATCAAATTAATGTCACGGATAAGAAAAATCATCTGATTTACCATGATTTTATTAAAATTACGGATGTCGGAGATGTCGGGGACAGTTACAATTTCGCCCCAGTTAAAAACGACAAAAAGGTCGTTGCAAAAATCAAATCCGTTAAGATTGAGGGCAAGAAACTTTTCGCAAGAGCGATTGTCGATTTTGAAATTAAAATTCCCGAAACTTCAACGGACAAACGTCGTTCGTTGATTGCTCCGAGACATAAAATTCAAATGACAATTCTTTTGAAATCCGACTCTGATTTTGCGGAATTTAAAACGGATTACGTGAATAAATCCGAAAATCACAAACTTCAAGTGGCTTTCGCTTTAAAAAATCCTATCGTCGAAACGATTTCAGAGGATTTGACAAAAACCGTGAAGAGAACATTTGACCCGGATTATGACTTGAATGACAAAATTCCCGCTCCGCGCGGAATTGAGTTAAAGACGAATACGATGCCGATAAACCGTTTCGTTTGGTGCCAAGGAGTCGGAGTGATTTCGGACGGACTTCATGAGGTCGAAATTTGCAAAAACGACTTGGCTTTGACGCTTTTGCGCTCGACAGGAATCATTTCAAACCCGAAAAATCCTTCTCGCGGAACACCTGCGGGTCCGCCGATTGAAACGCCTGAATTGCAAATGTTGGGCAAAAATTCGGCAGAATTTGCAATCTCATTTGCCGACAGAGCCGATGATTTGTATAAGGTTTGCGATGAATATTTCAGCGCGCCGATTTTGGTTCAGTCAAATATGCCGTCAAAACAGTTTGTGACATCGGATAATAAAAATATCAAAGTTTCAGTTATCAAAAAATCAGATAAGGACGAACTCGTTTTAAGGCTCATAAATGCTTCTGATGAGCGCGAGGCATGTACGATTAAGTGCGGAAACAAACTGCCTGTTGAAACAGATTTGACTGAGGAAAAGAACATTCCGACAAACGGAATTTTGTATTTTAATCCGCATGAAATAAAAACAGTTAAGATGAAATAATAAAAAAGCCCTCTTTTTGAGGGCTTTGAGTTATGAATTGTAATGATTAACCTATTTTCTTGTAACCTTCTTTTGCTTCAATTTCATCAGCTTGTTCTCTTGTGAAGATTCCGCCTTTTTCAGCAAGGTAAGCGCCGTATGCTTTAACTTTGTTGAATAATTCGGGCATTGTCTTGTCGAGACCTTTGCGTTCCATGATGAACTTGTAAGTTTCCATAAGGTTCAAACCGTAACCGTCTTGAACGGCTCTGTGGTAGTTTTCTTCGTAATTTCTTTCAAGTCTGCATCTGTATTCGTCTTGAACAGGTGCTTTCCAATGTGTATCAACCTTGTCGCGTCTGCCAAGAACATCGTTGTAGAACGTGAATTGGTTCTTAACGTTGAAGCATTCTGCGAATTTACCGATTGTGAACTTTCTGTTGTTTTCGTTTACGTTGTTGTTATCTTTGAAAAGAGTCCAGTCTGATGTGTTGAATACTCTCATCAAAGCGCCTACGTTTTCTTCTCTGATTTGAGGAGTTTCTGCACATTCGATAACGCTTTCTCGGTCGTGGTTGTTTGTACCGATTAACATTTTGTCGTCAGTCAAACCGACTTGTTCTTTCAAGAAACTTGTGTTTTTCCAACCGATGTTTTGAGCGTCGTTTCTTTCTTCAACCATTGTGAGAACAACCATACCCTTCATTTCCTGAAGAACTTTGTTATCTCTGAGCAAGTCGAAATCTGTGCTGTTTGCGTCAAATTCGTAAACTAATTTTCTTTGGTCAAAATCTTTACCCTTGATTTCGGTTGCTGTATCTTCAAACATTTTGATAATTTTTGAAGTTGCATCAAGGTGTTGCATGCCGTTTCCTTTGTCGAACAACGGTTTTGCATAAGACCAGCCTACATCAAATCTGATGCCGTCTGCTCTCATCAAGTTGAGCGCCGTTTTGTCTTTCAAAAGTTTGTGAGCGGGAGAATCATCTTTTTGTGTCAATGATTCAACATCGAGAACGGGAAGTCCCCATCCCAAAGATGCTTTGTTTCCGTTTTTTCCGTCGAGGAATGCATCAGGATACATACATTCTTCTGCCCAAGAGAAACCGATTGCCATATCGACAAATAAATCCATACCTTTGTCGTTTAATTCTTTCTTAGCCCCTGCAACTTCTTTTTCTGCAATGAATTGTTTGAACTTGAAGAATTCGATTTCTTCAGCATGGTCTTTTTTCATTTGTTCAAATTCAGGCATTTTTTGTGCTCTGATGTTGGGGTCTTTGTCGAAACCTTTGAAAAAGTCTAACTTGTTTTCTTTTCTCAATGTCGGGAAAAGAGCGGCTCTTGTTTGAATATCGTCAATATCAACGGGTTCTTTTTGAACTTTATATGCGTCAAATTCTTTTCTTAATTGTTGGAGTTCAGGTGTAGCCTTCATTTCTTTAAAGTTTTTGAAAGCAACCTTCAAAGGTTCGTTGATAGGATAGTTTTCGGGGTCTTGTCTGTTTAATTCGTTGTCATAATCAATTTTGTTTTGTCCGACAATGTGAGCATTGTGACTGTGAACCATTTTCATTGCTTCTGATTCGGGAAGAATTGAACCGTATTCGGGTTTTGTAAGATTGAACAAATTAATGTTATCTTCACCCAAAGTCATAGCCGAACGTTGATATGAGCCGTAATAACCTTGGCTCGTGTATGCGGGTCTTGAACCTAATTGACCTGCGGGAAAACTTTTAATGGCATTTGCGCCTGCATAAACTTGTAATAATTCACACATTCTGACGGTTTCTTTTGAATTAATCTTACCGACACCTGTGTCTTGACCTTCTGCTGAAGGATTTCCTGCGGCATAAATTTTGCCGACCGATATTGCATCATCATGCCCTAAAGCATGTCTTACTTCTTTAATTAAAGCCTTTTGGTCTTGCTCCTGTCTTGTCGAGAGGGCATTTCCGAAACTTACAACACTAGCGGGTGCAATACGCATATATTTAAACTCCGTTTTTTTACACTTACTCCGATTTTAGAAAAAATCGTCAAAAAAAATTATTGCTAACCTCTTTTTCTTCTGTAAACATTTTGTTACATATGATTTTTCGTCGAAAATCAACCCTGTTTTTACTTGATTTTAAGGCGATTTCTTCTTTCGATTTTTCGATTGTTAATTTCTTTAAATCCCATGTGTGGTGCATGTTTTAGCATGTTTACAAAACTTAATAAACAAGAATAAACATGGCAATTTTTCGAGGAGTATATACTTTATATATACAAGAGAAGAAAAAGAGAGATCGAGATTATGTCAGAATTCAGTTACGGAAATTTATTATCAAGCGTTCAAAAGAAGATATTCCCGAATGGTGTCGCTTATGACATTATGAAGCGCCTTGACAGTATGACGGTTTTCAACGAAGAAGTACCTGAAAATCTCGATGCTTTCGATAAGACGACAGGCGGTATTCAATCCAGAGCAATGAACCTCTTCAAATCAATTGATACAAATAATGTTGAAGAAATGAAGATTGCTTGCAGAGATGCCGGAATGTTCGTAAAGGTTGACTCTGTTGAAACCGAATACATTGCAGATAAAGAAGAAACCGGTTCATTATCGGTTTATACATTCACAGACGGTAAAGGTAACGAAGTTTCTATCACAAATATCAATGTTCAAGAAGCGGTTCAAGAACAACAACAAGCAATGGACGGAATGTTAAACGACTTAGTTTCAGAAATCTTGTCAGGTTCAATCAGTCTTCCCGAATCACCTTATGAAGAAGCGCAAGCCGCATAAGATAAACGAAATTTCAGAAAAACAGGTTCAAAAGAGCCTGTTTTTTTTATTGCTTAATTTGGGAAAGCGGAGTTCCGACGGGGTTTGAGTAGAGGATTGTTAAAACCTCAAGGTCATTTGCGCTTGGAATTTTTAGAGTTTTTTGATGCGGCACGAACATTAAATCGTCGGGGCATGTGCCGTGTCCGAGACCTAGGGCATGACCGAATTCGTGCAGGGCGGAATGGAGGATTGTTTCATCTGTGATAATTTTGGGCGAATTTGGATTTGGAAGCCCGATTTCTATTGTGATTGCTTTGATTTCAGAGGCGACAATGCTTCTGAACTTGCACATTCCTTCGTATTTTATGCCGACTTTGACCCAATTTACGACGATGTCGGCTGAGTTTGGGGAGTTTGTTATAACAAATTTTGCGGGTGAAAATTTGTTCCAAATTTCGGTTGCCGATTTTACGATTTCCGTGTAGTTTTGTTTGACGGAAATCGGCATGTTTGCGCTGATTTCGCTTATGAAAACAGAGATTGTCGGCTTGTTAAACCTGCAAACTTTTCCGTTAATCATGGAATCTTTTATATAATTATATATGTTTGGATTTTGGAGCATGATTATATTTTATCGAAACGGTTCGGATTTGGAATAGTCGATAAATTGTATATTTTATTACCGAAATTGTCTTTTTCGGACAAACTCATTATTATTTAATTATGAGGATAATCGGTATAGACCCCGGCACGGCGATTGTGGGGTATGGAATAGTAGATTTTGAAAACGGCGAGTGCAACTTGGTTGCATCGGGTTCTATTCAGACGGCGAAGGAGAAGTCCGACGCGGACAGACTGTGCGAAATTTTGGGGGATTTGACGCAGATTATCGAAAAATATTCACCGCAAGTTGCGAGCGTTGAAAAGTTGTTCTTTTGCAAAAACCAAAAGACGGTAATCAGCGTAGCGCAAGGTCGCGGGGTCATTTTGGCGGCTTTGGCAAAGGCTGGGATTGAGATTTTTGAATATACACCGATGCAGATAAAACTCGCGATTACGGGGTATGGCAAGGCTTCCAAGCCTGAAGTTGCCGATATGGTAAAAAGAATGATAAAATATGAAAAATTTCCGACGTTGGATGATACGGCAGATGCAATAGCAATGGCTGTTTGCCACGTTCGGAGCAATGAGGTTTAAAATGAGTGACGATATTAAAAATTTGTCGGTATTTTCTTTGATATTCGGCGCAGCATCTGGAATTGCGGCACTTGTACCGTTTTTGGGCGTGTTGATATTTTTGATGATAATTTTTTGCTCGTCATTCGTAATTATTACGCTTATGAAGCGTTCCGGATATTTGGTATGTCCGAATGAACAAATGGGCTTGGCATACGGCGGTTTGTCGGGATTTATGACTTTTATCGGATTTGCGATAACGTTTTTACCAATGTCGTTAATTTTTTCTTTTATATTTAAAGAGTCATATTTCACGGGTATTGCGATGATTTTGAAAAGCGGATTTACGTTAGGTTTCACGCTAATCTTGTTTATTGCGATTTTGTGTGCGATGATGAATTCGTTTTCGGGACTTGCTTCGATATATTTTTTCAATTCGGGCAAATCCGAAAAAACACAGAAGTTTTCTTTAGATTTGGGAAAACTTAAAAACTTAAAAATTTCAAAAAAAAGGAAAAAATAATGGCATTTGAATCAAAAATAAAAACAATCGAATGGGTTGATAATGTTTCGAGAATGATAGATCAGACAATTTTGCCCAAAGAATTTAAACTTGTCGACGTAAAAACTTGTGAAGAGATGTACGACGCGATAAAGACAATGATTGTCAGAGGAGCGCCGGCTATCGGTATCGCAGGCGCGCATGGCGTTGCATTGGCGGCAATTGAGGCTAAGAAAACTACTCAAAACAGAGCAGATTTTGATAAAATCGTTATCGAAAAAGGCGAATATTTGAAAAGTTCCAGACCGACTGCCGTAAACTTGATGTGGGCGGTGGATAAACAGATTGAACTTTTGAAAGAAGATTGCTCGGTTGACGAAATTACCCAAAAACTTATCGAAAATGCCGTTGTTATGGAAAATGAAGATATCGAGATTAATAAGAGAATGGGCGACTTTGGCGCAGAAATCGTTCCTAAAGGAGCAACGATTTTGACCCATTGTAACGCAGGCGCTTTGGCGACTGTCGGATACGGCACGGCTCTCGGCGTGGTTCGTTCCGCTTATGCGAAGGACCCGACGATTAAGGTTTTTGCGGATGAAACAAGACCCCGTCAACAAGGTGCAAGACTTACGACATGGGAATTGACCGAGGACGGTATTGATACGACATTGATTACGGACGGAATGTGTTCGTATTTTATGAATAAAAAAATGATTGACGTTGTAATCACAGGTGCTGACAGAATTGCCGCAAACGGCGATGCTGCAAACAAAATCGGTACTTATACCGTTGCAATTGCCGCAAAATATCACAACGTTCCGTTCTATATCGCGGCTCCGCTCTCGACGATTGACCGTTCGATTAAATCGGGCAAAGATATTAAGATTGAAGAACGTAATAGGGAAGAAGTTACGCATATCAACGGCGACTGGATTTGCGCCGAAAAGGTCAACGTAATTAACCCCGGATTTGACGTCACTCCTAACGAGTTGATTGCGGGAATTATTACGGAAAAAGGGATTTTGCGAGCACCTTTTGAAGAATCAATCAGAAAAGCATTTGAAGAATAAATAAAAGGCTCTGTTTAGAGCCTTTTTTATTAAATATTTTCAAATAATTCCGTAATTTTTGTATTTAAAGCTTTTGCAATTTCATAAGTTAGAGCAATACTGGGAAATTTTTCGCCTCTTTCTATACATCCGATATAATTTCGAGCCGAAGAAATTCTGAAAGCCAATTCTTCTTGGGAAATATTTGCAAGCATTCTTTTTTGACGAATATTTTCGCCAATTTGCTTGTATATTTCGGTGTATTCCCTTTTGTCTTTACTCATTACAATATATTCTTTCCCTCGGAGTTGTACATTTTTCTGCGGGCATGGCTGATTTCGGTTATTTTTTCAAGGTAGTTACCTTTTTTCAAATCATTTAACGTTTGGACAAATTTTTCCTGAGCGAGTTCAATATTTTCCCCGTTGAAGTTCAACATATCGCATGCGAGTGTCAAATCTGTCATTGCGAGCCTTGTTGTGTCTCTAAATCCGCTGGATGCAAGTTTCATCGCCAATTGATTGTCTTTAAATGCCGAATACAGGCATTGCGCAACGTACATCGGAAAATGGCTAATCATTGCAACCGCTTCGTCATGTTCTTTCGGAGAAGCAACGATTGGGGTTGCGCCCAATTCTTTTATCAGACTTTCTAAAATCTTCGTATCGTCATAATCATACGGGGTCATTACCCATTTTGCACCCTCGAAAAGTTCCTCAAAAGCCGCGTCATATCCGCTGTTTTCGGTTCCTGCCATCGGGTGTGACGGAATAAATCTGTACGGACGTTTTTTGTGTGTGACAAATTCTTTTACACTCGCAACATCAGTAACAATACAGTTTCCGCCGACAATACCCTCTAATTTATCAAGCGTTTCCATAATTTTGCCGATTGGTGTGCAAACAAAAACAACATCGCAATCTTTCAAAATCGAATAGTCATGCGAACATGCCTCTGTCTTATTTTGAACTTTCGCTATGGTTTCGGCATTTCTGGTTACTGCATATAACTCATGTCCGCTATTTACAAGGTTTTTGACGATTGAACCGCCGATTAAGCCTAATCCGATGACTCCGATTTTCATAAATTTCTCCGTGAATTATTACATATTGTTAAGCAAATTTTTTGGCTGCTTAAAATTCTCAAAATACTTGCAATTACATTGTATCAGCAAATTTGAAATAAAAAAAGTCTTAATATTTGTTCATATATTTGCATAGTAAACAAACGTATGTAATAATTTAATTAAATTAATAGTCTAACCATTCCTTTCTTGACTTATGCGGCTCTCGAGTCGCATTTTTATTTGCCGTTTTTCTGATATAATTGAGGAAAAGGAGCATTTATGGCAGGTCGTTTATTTATTATTTCAGGTTCATCGGGTGTTGGAAAAGGCACTATTATCAAAGAATTTTTGAAAAATGCTGACAATTTGGTTTTGTCTGTTTCTTCGACTACGCGAAAACCGCGTGAGGGCGAAGTTCACGGGGTAAATTATTTTTACATTACGCGAGACGAATTTGAAAAAGATGTAAAAGACGGCAAATTTATCGAATGGGCTGAATTTGGCGGAAACCTTTACGGTACTAATAAAAACAGAATACAAGAGGTTTTGGATAGCGGAAAAAATATTTTGCTTGAAATCGAAGTACAAGGTGCCAAACAGGTTAAGGAAAAAATGCCCGAAGCCGTGTTGATATTTATTCTTCCGCCGTCGAGAGAAGAACTCGAAAACAGGCTCAGAGGAAGAGGCACGGAAACCGAAGAGGCTATCCAAAAGCGTTTAGCGGCGATTGCTTTGGAATCTCAAGAGTCCGAGCATTATGATTACAAGGTCGTCAACGACATTTTGGAACAGGCAGTTGAAGAAGTCGGAAAAATTTACGAAGCAAATAAGGGTTAATTATGCCAAAGGTTGAAGAAGTTATTGAATTGGTGGAAAAGTTTGCCCCCCTTGAAACTCAGGCAAAGTGGGATAATTCGGGCTGGCAAATAAATCTTGGAAAACCTGAATTTAAAAAGATTATGACCGCTCTGACGGTTACCGAAGATGTAATAAAACAGGCTGCCGATAAGGGTTGCGACTTTATTTTGGCACACCATCCGTTGATATTTGAACCGCTTACAACGATTGAACCGGGGGCTGTTTTGGATGCCATAAAAGCGGGAATTCAAATTTATTCCGCACATACGAGTTTGGACTTGGCAAAGGGCGGAACGACGGATACATTGTCTGAAAAATGCGGCTTTGGTATTTGTCCCGCGGTCGAGGATTTTATTACGGGTAAACAACTCGAAACCCCAATAGATTTGGAGTTTTTGAAGGAAGATATCAAGAAAAAACTTCAATTGGATTGTTTGAAAATTATTAATTTGAACGAAAAAACTTCGGTTAAATCAGTCGCTTTTTGCGCGGGCGCAGGCGGTTCTGAAATTCCGAGAGTCAATGAACTCGGCTATGACTTGTTCATTACGGGGGAAGTCAAATTCCACGAGGCTTTTGAGTCAAAAGATACAGTTGTTTTCGAGGTCGGACACTTTGAAAGTGAAAAATATGTCGGTGAAATCTTTAAAAAGATTTTGGGTTCAAAATTTGAAATCGTAGAAGCAGATGAAAAAAGACCGTATAATTTTAATTAATGTTTTGACACTAATCGTGTTTTCGATTGCTCAATCTGCATTTGCGGTTGATGTTTTGCTGCCCGACTGGAACTTCTACAAAAACCGTGATAATTCAAGAATTATCAATGACACAAATAGTGTTGTTTTTGAAAGGGTTCGTGGCAATCATACTTTCGATAAATTTTTTGACAAGCAAGTTATTACGGTTTTTAAAGGAAAGAATGACGAATTGCCGAAAAATGTCGGAAATGCTTATCTTAACAAGATTGCGGCAGATGATAAAAAAACGACGGTTTGGATTTTAAAAAATTCGGACAACGATTTTGAGGGAATTTTTTGTTCTCCGAAACTCGAAAGGTGCGAGATTGTTCGATATGTAAACACTTCCGACGGACTTGTTGAGGTCAAATATATTCATAATAATCTTTGGCATTTTCAAAATAACATCGGCTCGTTTATTGAGGCGCAAAACCGCGTGATTGTTTATCCGACAAATTCCTATTTGCGTGAGTTGAATAAATCGGTGATAAGGCTCTGAAAATGAATATTACGGGTGGAAAGTACAATTCTTTGTCAATAAAAACGGCAGATTTCGCGAATATTAAGCCGACTTTGTCAAAAATCAGACAGGCGGTTTTCAATTCGCTCGGCTCGCTTGGAGAGTTTGAGAGTTTCTGCGACGTTTTTTCAGGCTCGGGGATAATGGCATTTGAGGCTGCATCAAGGGGCTTTTCTGTTACCGCGATTGAACTCGATAAGAAAAGCGCGAGAGTAATCAAAGAAAATATCAAAAAAATCGGTGCGGATATTGATTTTATCAACTACGACGCTATAAAATTTTTGGCTAAAACCGATAAGGTTTTCGACGTTTTTTATCTCGATCCTCCCTATATGTCGGATTTGTACAACAAAGTGCTTTCGGTTATAAATAATCGAAATCTTCTTGCAACAAATGGTGTTATTATTCTCGAAAAGCCTGTCTCCGTTGAAGTAGACGCAACGGGATTTGAACTTGTCAAAGAAAAAACATACGCGGACAAGGTTATTTGTTATTACAAAAAATCCTAGAACATAATGTAAGTTTTATACATTGACAGAGCCTTGTCGTCCAAGGCATTCGGGTTATATCTGATAAGTTGCTTGAGGATTTTTCGTGCTTCGCCGTATTTCTTTTGTTTTATGTAAACGTCTGCAAGACCCACGGAAGCGTTGATGTGGTTTGGTTTTTTCCTCAAAATGAGAATGTAATCTTTTTCAGCGCCTTGAAGATTTCCTTCGCAGAATTTTATGTACGCGATGAGGCAGCGATTGTCGGGGGTATTCGCGCATTCAAGCGCCATACTTGCGTATTCCATTGCTTTTGACAAATCTTTCATGCTCAAACAGTTGTTGGCAATGTTGTAATATAAAAGGCTCAAAAGTGACTTGTCATTTGTCTTTTGAGTTAATTCAAGCATCAAATCAAGGCTTTCTTTATATTTTCCGCATTCGTTGTAAGCATCTGCTAGAGAAAGCGCGTAGCCGATGTCATCGGGGTGTTCCTGCACCATTCTCACGGCTTCTGCGATTTTTTTCGCTTTTGTATTGTCAATGGGGCTTAAAATCATCGGAGGATAGATAAATCGTTCGTGATTTACAAGTTCCTGTTGATTATCCGTGATGTCGGGCGCCATTATGTATAAAATTTTAAGGCTCGCCAAGTCTTTTTTGTTTAATGAAGTGTCGATTCTCTTTTCGTAGTAATCATAAGGGTTGCTGAGAGAATAGTACATAATCGTTCGGTTGTCTTTTGCGTGACCCCACATGCCGAGTGCGTGACCGATTTCGTGCGTCATAAGGGTTTTCATCTGTTGCGGGGAGAAGAAATCGCCCGTGTGAGTTTTTGTAAGAACGTTTATTCTCATCTTTTTAAGGATGTGTTCGTTTTCGATTACAGGGCTGGTGATTGCCGCTTTGTATTCGATTTTGTGGTCGGCATTTTCCCTGTCGGCTTCACCGCTGAATTGAACGATAATCTTTGCGCTGACCTCGTTGTTCACCTGTTGGAAAGATACAAACTCTTCGCTTTCTCTTTGCCAATCTTTAAATGCGCTTATCGCAGTAGAGGTGTAATACGGCGGAACGTTTTTGTCCGCGATGATTGTGTATGTCAACGGGAACGAATTTCTGCTCCATCTTAAAACAATTCCGTTGTAGAGCGTGTCTTTTGCGTAACTGTCGCCGAATTTTTCATATAATCTTTCACGGAAGCGCAAAATCAACTTTGTCGCAAGTTCTTCCGCCCTGCTGCCGTCATCTTTTTGGGCAATTTCAACGAGTTTCTTTTGAACAGAATAAGAAAGCGGCATTTTTGTAAGGCATTCTGTCATTTTGTAATAATAGTCCTGATTTTCGGGCTTGTATTGATGCAGAGTGTCATATAAAAGATACGCGGTTTGGTAATCTTTTTCCTTACAGAGTTTGTCCGCGTAATAAGATAAAATCTTGTCTCCGCAAGTCGCTACTGTTATGCAAAAAGCGCCTATTAACAAGACAATTGTCACGATTACGATTGAAAATATTTTCCAAAACTTTTTCATATACCCCTAAAATACTTTCTTTTATTAACTTCTGTTCCTAAATATTTTACTAAATTTTTTCATATATATCAATTAAAAATTCTTTAATCTGTTTTCAAAAAAATAATAGATTTATTGTATATTCAAATTTTTCTTCAAATCTGAATAGTCAACAAATACATGCGTTTTTGGGCTTTCTAAACCCTAAGGCTTAGATATCTCGTACTAGCCCAAATGCCGTAATTTTGACACCTGTATTGATGTTAATGTCATATAAAAATTGTATTCTGAAAATGTAAATGACAGGGAAACAAAAAGGGGTACAAAACCATGAGAAGATGTTCGGAATTTAATACTAAAACAAGAGTATTGTTGATTGATGATAATTATGACCACTTGATGGGCGTTCGTGAACTTATCAATCTTGAAAATGATATTGATGTTGTTGCAGCTGCTCAAAATGCAAATATCGCAATCAACCTCATCAAAAAGTATCAACCGGATGTTGTTTTGATGGATATGAATATGCCTGAAAAAGACGGTTTGACTGCAATTCAAGAAATTGAAAAGTTGAACTCTGATGTAAAAGTTATCGCTTTGACGGCTTATGACGATGCTGATTTGATTTTCAGAGCAATGAAAGTCGGCGCTAAAGGCTACATCTTAAAAACTATGGCTTCGGCTCAATTAATCAGAGCAATTCACGAAGTTATGCAAGGCAAAATCTATCTTCCTCAAGGTCTTACAACAGGTTTCTTTGAATACTTCCAAAAATCATTCAAGGAAGAAACAAAGGCTCAAACAGCAGCAGACAGTTTGCTCGCTGATTTGACTTCAAGAGAAGAAGAAGTTTTGGATATGTTGACTCAAGGTCACAACTACAAAGATGTCGCAAACTTACTCTTCATTAGTGAAACAACTGTAAAAACACACGTAAATAATATTTTCCAAAAATTACAGGTAAATGACAGAACTCAAGCGGTTCTCTACGCTTTGAACAACGGTTTCGTAAGCAAGAGAAAGCAAAGAGCGGCAATTGCTTAGTAATTGAGGACGATTTAGGGATTTAACAGGGGCTTAATTGCCCCTTTTTTATTGCTTACAACTATTTGTGCTTTGGGGTGTTGGTGCAATGTTTATTCGCGATAACGTACTTTGAATGTCGAAATATATTGTTGCTACTATTTGTGTTAAGTGCGTTTTGCCAATAAAAAACCGCCTGCTTTTGAGGGCAGACGGTCTTTTGTGTTTATGAGAATTAGTGTAAATATCTCAAATATAAGTATGCTGAACTTAAAACGAGTGAGATTAACGTTGTCAAAACACCGTATTTTAAGAAGCGCATAAATGAAATCGGGTAGCCTTTTGCAGCAGCGGTTTCGCTTACGAGAACGTTTGCGGCCGCGCCGATGATTGTTAAGTTTCCTCCGAGGCAAGCACCCAATGACAAAGCCCACCAGAGCGGGTGATGTCCTGAACCTGTGTATACGATTGTGTGTTGAACCTGATCGATAAGAGGTGCCATTGTTGCGGTGTAAGGAATGTTGTCGATAATACCTGACAAAATACCCGAACCCCAAAGGATTAACATTGTTGAGCCTTCAAGGCTGCCGTGTGTGAATTGGATTAACTTATCCGCGAGGAATGAGATACCTCCGTTTGCTTCAAAACCGCCAATGATAATGAATAAGCCTACGAAGAAGAAGATTGTGAGCCATTCAACGTCTTTGTAGATTTCTTTCGGTTTTTCAAAGAGCAAGAGGAAACTTGCACCTGCGAGAGCAAACACATAAGCTTGAATGTGTGTGATATCGTGCGTTACAAAGCCTGTGATTACTAAGAGTAAAGTGATTACCGAGCGAATCATCAACGGCTTGTCTGTGATTGCACCGTCTGTGTTGAGGTTTGCAACGTATTGCATTTTTTCCGGAGTTGCTTTAACTGATTTTCTGAAGAGAAAAATGAGAATTGAAACAACTGCGATAAAAATGATTGCTACTATTAGTGTCAATTCGTTTAAGAAATCGAGGAATGACAATCCTGCTTTGGTACCGATAATGATGTTCGGAGGATCGCCGATTAAAGTAGCGGTTCCGCCGATGTTTGAAGCAAAAACTTCAATGATTAAGAACGGAATCGGGTCGATATCAAATTCTTTAGTGATGGCAAAAGTTATCGGAAGCATAAGAACGACTGTTGTAACGTTGTCGAGGAATGCCGATAAGATTGCCGTCAAGGCTGCAAGCGTGAAAAGGACGAGTTTGGCATGACCTTTGGTAAGCTTCAAAACTTTAAGAGCAAGCCATTTGAAAACGCCGCTTTTGCTTGCGATGTTAACGATAATCATCATACCTATTAAGAGGAAAATGACTTCAAAAGAGATGTAGTCAAAAACGTCTTTCACGTATTGATGAGTGGACTGATTAACAAAACCGTCAAATGGCAATAAGCCCAAAAGAAGTGTTAACGATGCACCAATGAGTGCAACGACGGACTTTTGGATTTTTTCGGTAGCGATTAAAATATAGGCAAGAACCAAAATCGTCCCCGAAATAATCATTCCGTGAGATGTGATAAAATTTTCTAACATTGTTAATGTTTCCTTGCTGTGTATACGCATGTATATTGTATCACAAGCAAAAATGAGTATTAGCAATATATTTTTGTCATATTTTCAATATTTTGTTTCAAATTGGAAGATGGCTTGAATTTTAGCAATTTCATCAATTTGTTGTTATTAAGGATGCTGTGTCTTATATCACCGATTCTTGCTTTTGTATAATTTGCTTTTTTTGAATAGTTTGTTGCATTTTTTATTAAACAAAATAAATCATTTATAGATGTACTTGAATTTGATGATACGTTTATTGTTTCGTTTTTTACATCAGAGAGAAATGCCAGAGTATTTGCTTTTGCTATGTCTTTTACATAAACAAAGTCTCTTGTTTGGTTTCCGTCGCCGTTAATCGTAACTTGAGAATTATTATTCATTTTGTCAAAGAAAATAGCAACAACCCCTGCTTCTCCCTGTGTGTCTTGACCTTCTCCGTATACATTTGCATATCTGAAAATAATATAATCAATTCCGCTGTATTTTATAAAATTTTCAGAGGCATTTTTTGTAATTGCATAAGGCGAGAGATAATCCGTCGGATGTTTTTCATCAACAGGTAAGTATTTCGGATTTGCGTAAACTGCTGCGGTTGAAGAAAAAACGATTTTTTTTACGTTATACTTTTTTGCTAAACTGCAAATATTGACAGTCGCTAAATAATTGTCTATGCAGTCTTTTTGCGGATTTCTGCAAGATTCGCTTACTGACGGTAATGCTGCTAAATGAAGAATGAAATCGATTTTATTTTCTTGAAAAATTTTCTCAACATTGTCTGTATCGTTTATGTCGTATTGAAAATATATTCCTTGATAATCTTTCGGACGAGGTTTTCTGTCGACTACAATTGTGTTGAAATCGTTTTGTTGCAATTCTTTTACGGAATGTTGACCGATGAAGCCTGCTCCTCCCGTGACAAGAACGGTCTTAGCCATGTCTGCCGCCCAAAGCCATAAAAACGGCTTTTATAAGAATGCCGATTTCCCAAATTAAGTTTCTGTGTTTTATGTAATATAAATCGTATTCTAATTTTATTTGTTCATTATCACCTGCAAAGCAATGCCCCTGATTGATTTGCGCCCAGCCTGTCCATGCTGTTTTCACCCAATGTCTGCAACTGTGAAATGGGATTTCTTTTTTGTAAACATTTACCAATTCGTCCCATTCGGCGCGAGGTCCGACGATTGACATTTCTCCTCTTAAAATGTTTATCATTTGCGGAATTTCATCAAATCGTGCTTTCCGTACAAACTTGCAAAAAGGTATCACACGATTGTCTTCTCCCTGATTTTCCGCTTCGTTAAGGTTTTGGGAATTGGGTCTGTAGTCGTTTATATACATTGTCCTTAATTTGTATGCATTAAATATTTTATTGTTTTTCGTAACTCTTTTTTGTGTATATAATGGCGAATGTTTATCTGTGAAAAAAACCCTTAACGATATAAATATCATTATCGGAAAAGTAACAATCGCAATGATGCTCGCGCTTATTAAGTCAAAGATTCTTTTTGTAAAATCGTAAACTGTTGATTTGTGATTTTCAAAATAATAAAAAAGTTCGTTTATATTTTCTTCGTCTATATAATATTTTCCTGAGATTTTTTCATATAAATCGACCATTTTGAACATTTTTACGCATTTTGGGATGTTTAAAAGATATTTTGTATTATCTGTGATAATAATATTTTCAATTCCGTTTTCTTTGATTATGGAATAAATTTCTGTCGGATTTTTGAATACGTTTTCTTTATCCGAAATAAGATTTTCCTCTCCTTCTTGGATAAAACCAACAATCTGCATTTTTAAGGCAGGCGTATTTCTTATTTCTTTTGCGATAGTCGATGCACGTTTGTTCGTTCCGATTATTAAACATTTTTTATTTTTTTGAATTGATTTTTGGCAAAATTTAGCCGATATTCTGCTAAAAGTTAACAAAATTGATGAAATAACAATGTTTTTTATCAAAAAAATTAAGCAGTTTATCGGGGGCAGTACAACTGCAAATGCGAATATGCTCAATAAAATATTCGTGAAAATTATTCCTTCAAAAAGAAGCCAAAGTCTTTTCTTTGATAATTCAATTTCTTGAATGGTGTAATTGTTTTTTAAATATAAAACTGCTAAACCTATAATGATGTTTGCCGCACATAAAATTATTGTTTTTATCGAAAAATCATGTAATGCAAGAATTGGCGAAATCCCCAATATTAATGCATCAAAAAAGAATAATAGTAAAATAGGTTTAACTAATTGCATGATTTTTTACCTTTAATAATGTTCTTAATTGAGAACATATTGTTCTCATATTAGAACAATAATAATTTTTATGCAAGATAAAAAAGACAAATTCTTATTTGAATTGGCTCGTATTGTCAAAAAGTACAGGGAAAGGGCAAATCTTTCGATAAATCAGGCTTCGCATGAAATTGATTTATCGAAGTCTATATGGTCTGTTATCGAGCAAGGGAAAAGAGACCCTCAATTATCAACATTGTGGAAAATTTCAGAGGTTTTGAATATTCCGTTATCCTTATTGATAAAGGATATGGAGATAGAATTGGGACAGGACTTTTTTATAGAAAATTAGCAAACAAAAAAGAGGGTTTTTATACCCTCTTTTTCGTATCATTTTGATTAATTCTTCGGTTATGCTTTCGGCATATCTTTTACCGTAAGAGCAATTCTGTGTTCTTGCGGTGTGAATTTTTTAATCATAACTCTTACTTCATCGCCTACGTTGTATACCGTGAACGGATTTGCATTTTCTTGTTCCATTTCTGATGCAGGAAGAAGTGCTTCAACGCCGGGGAAAATGTTAATGAATGTTCCGAATGAAGTTACCTTGTTTACTGTACCTGTGATAACTTGACCTTCTTCAAATTTGTTTTCGATTTCTTCCCACGGATTGTCACCCATTCTCTTCAAGCTGAGGCTGATTCTCTTGAGTTCGTTGTCAATCTTGAGGATTTTAACTTCGAGTTGTTGTCCGAGTTGGATAACATCTGACGGGTGTTTAATTCTTTGCCATGAAATTTCAGAAATCGGAAGAAGACCGTCAACGCCGTTGATGTCGACGAATGCACCGAAGTTTGCAATTCTGACAACTTCACCCTTAACAACAGAACCTTCTTCGAGGTTAACGATAACGTCGTCAACAACTTTTTCTCTTTGTTCAGCGATTGCTTGTCTTTGAGAGAAGATGAGTTTGTTCTTTTGCGGATCAGCTTCGAGGATTTTAACTTCGATTTCTTGGTCGATTAAACCTTCAAACGGGCTGCCTGTTCTGAGTTGGCTTGCGGGGATGAAACCTCTCAAGTCTTCAGCTTCTGCGATTACGCCGCCTTTAACGATTTGTACAACTTTCGCAACGATTGTTTCGTTGTTGAGTTTTGCGTTTTGAAGAGTTTGCCATGATTTAGCGCAAGAAAGTTTTCTCAATGAAAGAAGAATGCAACTGTCTTCTTTGTCTGTTTCTTCTCTCAATACGTAAAATTCTTTTACGTCGCCGATTTTCAATTCTTCTGCTTTGTCTGCCGTGTTAGCGATTTCTTTGTTGGGTAAAAATGCTTCTGTTTTTGCTCCGATATCTACCAAGTAACCGTCATTTTCTTTTTTTACAACGATACCTTTTACGATATCTGCAACTTGGAATTTGTAGTTGTAGCTTTCTTCAAGCAATCTGACAAATTCGTCTTGTTCGTTCATAGTTTCTGTCATTTGTATGTCCTTCCTAATATTTTGATAGTGTTTCGTAAACTTTTTGTATAATCTCGTCGGGGGTAGATGCGCCCGCTGTGATTGTTATGTTTTGAGCATTTTTGATTAATTCATCGTATTCGCTCAATTCTTCGTCTGTTTCAATGTGAATTGTTTTTGTGATTTCTTTGAGAATTTCCGCGAGGTGTGTTGTGTTGGCGCTTTTTTTGCTGCCGACAACCACTACCAAATCGGAAACTTTTGCCAAATCTCTGGCTTCTTTTTGGCGCATTTGCGTTGAATTGCAAATCGTATTGTAGAGTTTGATTTCTTTTGAAATTGTCGTTAAATAGTTCAAAATTTCATTCAATACTTCAATTCTTTGTGTCGTTTGAACAACGACACCGATACGCTTGTGAGCCTTGATTTTATCCTCAATTTTTTTGACGGATTCAATGTCTGGAACGACGTAAACTTCTTCGCCGAAGCATTTTGCATTCGCGTTAATTGCAACGACTTCGGGGTGTTCCGGCTTGCCGACGATAATTACAAGGTAGCCTTCTTTTGCGAGTTCAACGGCTCTTTGCTGAACTTTTTTAACGTCAGGACAAGTTAAATCGACAATCTCGTAGCCTTTTTTCGTAACTTCTTCAATAACTTCGGGAGAAGCGCCGTGGCTGCGGATAATGCAGATGCCTGTTTCGTTTTCGGGCAATTCGTCGACGGTATGAATACCAAGTTCTTCAAGTTCCTGAATAACGTGAGAATTGTGAATTAATTCACCTAAAACCCAAATTTTAGCGGATTGGTTTTCACGTTTTAATTTTTTAGTTGTTTCGACAGCACGTTTTACACCGTAGCAAAATCCTGAGTGTTTGGCTGTTATGATATTTTTCAGATTAATTCACATCCGTTCAATGAACTAACGGGAAACCCGTCGTAGTAATACGATAACACAAACAAAATTTTGTTCAAACATAATTTTTTGATGAATTAAAATCGTATAAAGATTATATAAAGGCACGGTATGCTCGTGCTAAACTTAAATATATACAGTTACGGAGGAGATTTATATGATACCTATTATGGATTCAAAAAGACAATATGCTAAGATTGGCGACAAAATGGAAGAAGCAGTTCTTGAAGTTATGCGCTCTGGTTCTTACATATTGGGCAAAAACAATAAGGCTTTTGAAGAAGAATTTGCTGCATATTGCGGCACAAAATACGCAGTAGCGTTGAACTCGGGTACAGATGCACTTCACGTTGCATTGAGAGCATTAGATATCGGCAAAGGTGATGAAGTTATCACAACTGCATTCACATTCGTTGCAACAACTGAAGCAATCGGTATCGTAGGTGCAAAACCTGTATTTGCGGATATTGATAAAGATACATTCAATATTGATGCGGAAAAAATTGAAGCCTTGATTACTCCTAATACAAAGGCTATCATTCCTGTTCACCTTTACGGTCAACCTTGCGAAATGGACAAGATTATGGACATTGCAAAACGTCATAACTTGCACGTTATCGAAGATGCTTGCCAAGGTATCGGTTCTGAATACAAAGGTCAAAAGGTTGGTTCATTCGGTACATTCGGATGCTTCAGCTTCTACCCGACAAAGAACCTCGGTACAATGGGCGACGGTGGTATGCTCGTAATGAACGACGAAAAATTGCGTGACAGAGTAGTTGCTCTCCGTAACCACGGTGGTGCAGTTCGTTATTACCACGACGAAATCGGTGTTAACTCAAGACTTGATGAAATTCAAGCAGCAATTTTGAGAACAAAACTTCCTTACGTTGATGAATGGAACGCTGCAAGAAAAGCAAACGCTGAATATTACAACGAATTGTTCGCTGATTGCGAAGATATTGAAACACCTGTTGAATTGCACGATACAAAATGTATCTATCACCAATACACAGTAAAAGTTCCGAACAGAGACAAAGTTTTTGATATGATGAGAGAAAAAGGCGTAGGCGTAATGCTTTATTACCCTGTACCGCTCCACATGCAAAAAGTTCACAAATACTTGAACATTCCGGAAAACTCACTTCCTAATAC
>CEAC01036291.1_pt1 | contig 58076 bp, 50 predicted proteins | sample 557411 | NCBI WGS metagenome assembly CEAC01 (sample SAMEA3182094, study PRJEB8094) | gut metagenome | biome: human; feature: gut; material: Stool; isolation source: human stools | place: Canada | collected 2012-02-21
ATAATATTCTGAGCCAAAAAGCTGCGAATGCAGATAAGCTGACAGGCAAAGAACCCGGAAACATCCGCTACATAGGCACTGCACTTGGTACTCTGACCATTCACGGAAAGCAGACAACGGTGCGCTTCATCGTAGTCACCGCAGATGCTGAGGACCCGCAGCACCCCGAAAAAGCATGATTTTTTTCCATAAAAAATGACAGCAGGCCCCGGAGCATATCGCTCCGGGGCCTGCTGTTTTTGGGGTTTGGGTCATGGGCGGGGGCAGCTTCTTCGTCCGACTGCTGGCGCTCCACGATGCCCTTGCTGGACAGCAGCTTGATGGCTTCCCGGATGGTACTGCTTTTATCGCAATTTTCAAAAATAGTGCCTATCAAAATAGCATATTTGCGATATGCAGTTTGCGGATGTTGCTTGTGCATTAAAAACGCAAACTGCTATATTTTACACGAACCAGCGACCCGACCACCTCACAGTGTGTGCTGTGGGGGAACATATCCACCGGCGTGAAGCCCTCGGCGCGGTAGCCTTTCTGGGTCAGGAGCGCGAGGTCGCGGGCCATCGTCTCGGGGTTGCAGCTGACGTAGACCACCCGCTTGGGGGCCATGCGGGCCACGCTCTCGAGGAAGGCGGGCGTCGAGCCCTCCCGGGGCGGGTCCATGAAGACGACGTCGGCCTTCTGGCCCGCGTCGGCGGCTTCCCGTATCCATGCGGTGGCGTCAGCGGCAAAGAAGCGGGCGTTCTTCACGCCGTTGTGCTTTGCGTTGCCGATGGCGTCCCGGACGGCGTCCCGGTTCACTTCCACGCCCACCACCTGCCGGGCCTTGTCAGAGGCCGTCAGGCCGATGGTGCCGATGCCGCAGTAGGCGTCGAGGACGACTTCTTTGCCGGTGAGGTGGGCGGCATCGACGGCCAGCCCGTAGAGCACGGCAGTCTGGACGGGGTTCACCTGATAGAAGCTGCGGGGGCTGAGGGCGTAGGTCTTGCCGCAGAGGGTGTCGAGGATGAAGCCCTTGCCGTAGAGGACTTTTTCGTCCTCGCCCAGAACGACGCTGGTGCGGCGGGGATTGTAGTTCTGTACGACGGTGGTGACGGGGACGCCCCGCTTTTCGGCCTCGGCCAGCAGGGCTTTCACGAAGTTCTTCGCGCCGGGCAGCACGGGCTGGGCCGTGACCAGCACCACCATCACCTGGCCGGTGGCGACGCCCCGGCGGAGCAGGCAGTGGCGGAGCAGGCCGGTGCCTTTGTCCTCGTGGAAGGGCTGATAGCGGCAGGCGTTGGCGGCGGCGCGGACGGCCAGCATCACCTTATCCAGTACCTCGTCCTGCAAAAGGCAGCTCTCCACCGGCAGCACCTTGTGGGTGCGGGCCGCGTAGATGCCGGAGGTGAGTTTTCCACCGGCGGCGGGGGCAAAGGTGGAAATCACTTTATTGCGGTAGTGGTAGGGCGTTTCCATCCCCCGGATGGGGGCGACAGGGCCGTATTTGCCCAGCAGGGCGCGGACGTCGGCCTCTTTCTTTTTGAGCTGTGCGGCGTATTCGGTGGCCAGCATCGGGCAGCCGCCGCAGTTTTTGGCGCGAAGTTTGCAATCCATACCTATATCCTCCGAATGCTTGACAAAGCAGTAAAAAATCACTATACTACAAATAGAAAAGGCACTGCGACAAGCGGTTGACCCTTTTAGTGACTAAGGTTTATCAAGAAAACCGTCACCGGCCAGGGTGGCGGTTTTCGCTTTTCACTCTGATGGTAAAGACCAGTCCAAAAATATGGAACGTCAAAGTAATGGGCATATCTCTCACCTCCTTTCGGAAGTGGAGCCAACCGCCTGCCGTATGTGCAGCGCCTTTTCATCTGCTATCTTATCATAATGTTTAACAGAATGCAACGCGAAAGCTCCCGTAATAGGGAGCTTTTTGTGTTATAAAGGCGGATGCTCAGCCATAGGGGTCATACAAGTCATATTCTTCCGCTTCTGCGTGCTTTTCGTTCAGCACGGCGATGGCCTGTTCCAGCTCGCTCTGGGAGCAGCCGCTCTCGCTCACCAGCGCCCGCACGGCCTGTGCGAGGTCGCCGCCAAAGACGGTGTCCAGCCGCTGGCGCATGGTGTAGACGCCGTAGGCCCGGCGGGTGACGGTGGGGGCGTAGAGGTTGTGGTTCTGCTCCTTGGTGCAGGTGACCCAGCCCTTCTCTTCCAGCCGGTATAAAAAGTTCAGCACGGTGGCGGCGGCCCAGCCTTTTTCGGCCAGACGCGCACCGATGTCCCGCCGCGACACGGGCGGTTGGCAGTCCCACAGGGCCAGAAGCACCTGTTCCTCCGCCGCCGAAAGGGCTTTCAGCCTGTCCGGAATGCCATACATGGGGGCGATCTCTCCTTTTTGAGTGAAAAACTTGATTTTACATTTGTCTCAGATGCTGCCATTATAGCAAAAATCGGGAGAAAGGACAAGAGCAGAAAACCCAGCAGCCATGCGGTTCTCCACTAGCTATTTTACAAATGTCTCTGAAAATGTCCTCTGCACGGGGACATTTGTGCGCTTCGTGCGCCCGCCCGGGCTTTGACGGCTCAACTTTGTGCAAAGATGCTCTTGTTTTGCACCCCCAAAAACCATTATACTACGGACAAATCCAGAGCACAACGCCCGAACGGGCCGTCAGATAGAGGAAAAGGAGAGAACACGTCATGGCACGAGTTTATAATTTCAGCGCAGGTCCCAGCATGCTGCCCGAAAAGGTGCTCAAGCAGGCTCAGGCAGAGCTGCTCGAGTACGGCGACAGCGGCCAGAGCGTGATGGAGATGAGCCACCGCAGCAAGTGGTTCGACGCTATCATCACCGACACCGAAGCCACCCTGCGCCGGGTGATGAACATTCCCGATCATTATAAGGTCGGCTTCTTCCAGGGCGGCGCGACCCAGCAGTTCGCCATGGTGCCGCTGAACTTCATGACCACCGGCAAGGCCGACTATATCGTCACCGGCAACTTCTCCAACCTGGCCGCAAAGGAAGCTGCAAAGTTCGGCGAGGCCAGGATCGTCGCGTCCAGCAAGGATAAGAACTTCACCTACATCCCGGACGTGAACGCCATCGACTACGACAAGGATGCAAGCTACATCCACATCTGCCAGAACAACACCATCTTCGGCACCCAGTATGTCGAAGTGCCTCAGGTGGAGGGTGTGCCGCTGGTGGCGGATATGAGCTCCATGATCCTCTCCAAGCCCGTGGACGTCACCAAGTACGGCTGCATCTACTTCGGCGTCCAGAAGAATGTCGCCCCCGCCGGCATGGCCATCGCCATCGTCCGGGACGACCTGCTGGGTCACGCCGCCGACAATGTACCCACCATGATGAACTACACCACCCTGCTGGCCAAGGACAGCATGTACAATACGCCGCCCTGCTGGTGCATCTACATGACCGGTCTGGTGCTCAAGTATCTGGAAAACGACATCGGCGGCCTTGCCAATATGCAGAAGATCAACGAAGCCAAGGCCAAGGTCCTGTACGACTACCTCGATGGTCAGGACTTCTTCAATAATCCTGTGGAGCACCGCTACCGCAGCACCATGAACGTCACCTTCACCAGCCCTGACCCTGACCTCGACAAGAAGTTCTGCGCCGAGGCCGCAGACGCCGGTTTCGTCAACCTGAAGGGCCACCGCCTCGTGGGCGGTATGCGCGCCTCCATCTACAACGCAATGCCAGCCGAGGGCATCGACAAGCTGGTGGACTTCATGGAGAAGTTCCGCAAAGAGAATGCATGAGTTTTTGTGTATAGGAGATAGGAAAGTATGTTCACCATCAAAACCCTGAACGCCATCAGCCCGGTGGGTCTGGCAAAGCTGAACAAAAACCTGTTCGACGTCTCGGTGGACGCCGACGCCCCCGACGGCATCCTTGTCCGCAGCGCCGACCTGCTGAACACCACCTTCAATGACAACCTGCTGGCCATTGCCCGCGCCGGTGCCGGTGTCAACAATATTCCTCTCGACCGGTGCAGTGAGCAGGGCATCGTGGTGTTCAACACTCCCGGTGCCAACGCCAACGCTGTGGCGGAACTGGTCATCGGTATGCTCATCGCGGGCAGCCGCAATGTGGCTGCTGCCGCCCAGTGGACTCAGGGTCTTGCTGGTGACCCCGCCATGGCAAAGAGCGTGGAGAAGGGCAAAAAGCAGTTCGTGGGCAACGAGATCAAGGGCAAGACCCTCGGCGTCATCGGCCTGGGCGCCATCGGTTCCCGCGTTGCCAACTGCGCCATCGAGCTGGGCATGGAAGTCTACGGCTATGACCCCTATATCTCCATTGATGCTGCGTGGAACCTGAGCAGTCAGGTCCGTCACTGTGTCAACCTGAATGATATGCTGCCCCTCTGCGACTACATCACCATCCATGTGCCGTATCTGCCCACCACCAAGGACACCATCAATGCCCAGACGCTGGCCCTCTGCAAGGACGGTGTCAGGCTGCTGAACTACGCCCGCGGTGAGCTGGTGAACACCGACGCCCTGCTGGAAGCCCTTGACACCGGCAAAGTGTCCGGCTATATGACCGACTTCCCCACGGAAGCTCTGCTGGGCCGTCCGGGCGTCATCTGCACGCCTCATCTGGGCGCTTCCACCCCGGAGGCCGAGGACAACTGTGCGGTCATGGCCGCCCAGGAGATCAGCGACTACCTCAAGAACGGCAACATCACCCACTCGGTGAACATGCCCGAGGTGCATCAGCCCCGCGCCGGCGGCAAGCGCATCTGCATCATCCACAAGAACGAGCCGGGCATGATCAGCCAGATCACTGCCCTGACCACGGAGGCGGGCCTGAACATCGAGAACATGGTGAACAAGAGCAAGAAGAACATGGCCTACACCATGCTGGACGCCACCGGTGCCGTGAATGATGCACTGGCCGCAAAGCTCTCGGCCATCCCCGCCGTCGTCCGGGTGCGCATCCTGTGATGCTGCGATAAAATTTTCTGAGGCCGCTGCCCTGCCGGGGCGGCGGTCTTTTTGCGAGCGGATACGCTTGAATCCCGTCATTGACCACAGCAGGGATTTGCGGTAAAATTATATCAGCCGGAGTGTCAGCCTGTGCGGCCCGCCCGGCTGAAGATGATGAATACAGGAGGTTTGTCCATATGAAGGCCAAAAGATTGCTTTCGCTGCTTCTCACAGTAGCCCTCATGCTGAGCATGATGACCCCGGTGCTGGCCGCCTCGGCAGAGACCGAATTGCCCCGCGCCTCTCAGACCCGGCTGGAAGAGACGAATGAAGTCGTCTCCATCCGTCTGCAGGCTACCGGCAAGCTGGTCTATGGCTCCCCGTTCGAGCTGTCGGTAGTCACCCGCCCGGCGGACGCGCAGTATATCGGCGTGGTGCTGGGCATCAAGGGCGAAGCCAAGGGCTACGTCACCCTCGTGCTCTCCGATAAGCTCCGCACCCTGCTCAAGATGATACCCCTGCCCCGCAAGATGTCCAAGACCCCTGACCAGGTAGAAGAGTTCAATGTCTACGCCTATGTCAAACAGCTCATCGACGGCAACGACGTCAGCGTGCTGCTGGGCGTGGCCGATGAGGTCGTCAAGGTGATGGATACCCTGAAATTCTATATCCCCACCCTGAAAGATATGTCCATGGGCCTGAAGCTCTCCCTCGAGCTCATCCGCCGCTACCTTCCCGAGGGTGCGTTCAGCCGCATCTATCTGGATGAGCAGCCTGTGGATTCGGGCAGCTATGTCGCGGGTGCCGTGGCGCTGGAATCCGGCGATCTGAACACCGCCGGTGTAGCCATGTTCAAGATAAAGCCCAAGACCGAGGGCGTCCGCCTCTACTGGGCCGAAGACCTGCCCGCCGGGATGACGCTGGCCGAGGCTGAGGCACACAATGTCGGCGCTCTGCTGGAGTCGGACGGCGTGGTGGTCGATAATGCCAAGGTCACCTGTACTTATAAAAAGAAGGGCCTGTTCAGCAGTAAGTCCACGGAGTTCCCGACGCAGCCGGGTATCTACACCCAGACGGCAACAGTCTCCGGCAACTATTCCTGCGAGAAGATCACACGGACCATTGTGATCAATTAACATCAAAAGAAAAACCTCCTGTGCGTCAGTACAGGAGGTTTTTTCTGTCTTATTTACATCCGGAACCGCCAGCCCCAGCCGCCGCCACAGCAGCAGTTGCAGAGCAGATTGAGCAAGATCATGCTCCAGCACCAGCGCATCAGCCCGCCGGGCTGGGCATAGGTGGTCTGGGTGCGGTAGGTCTGGCCGGGATTCTGCATCCGGCGCAGGTGCATCTGGTATTCGGTGTTATTGGGGTCCAGCTGAACGGCGCGGCGGGCGTCCTGCAGCGCGTCGATGCTGTTGCCGAGGCCCTGATTGGCCAGCGAGGAGAGGTAGTACCACCGCGCCGAGCGGCTGTTCATGCCGTCCAGCACCCGGCGGGCCTCCGCATAGCGGCCATTGGCCACAAAGTTGCGGGCCGCCTGCATCTCAGGGCTGTCAGAGCCGGAGTAGCTGGCCCCGCTCTGCTGCTGATAGCCGCCAAAACCGAATCCGAAACCAAACGGGTCGAACCCGAAGCCGAAATCGCCCTGCTGCCATCCGTTCTGGCTGTAGCCCTGGTCGTATCCCTGCTGGTAGCCGCCCTGATAATAACCCTGCTGGCCGTAGCCGTAACCGCCGCCGGGCTGTCCGCCCATCTGGGGGCCGGTGTCGCCCTTGGTGATGGCGTCGTAAGCTGCCTGCACCTCTTTGAAGTGCTCTTCGGCGGTAGGGTCGTTGGGGTTCAGGTCGGGGTGCCAGCGCTTGCACTTGGCACGGTAGGCTTTCTTTATCTCATCGTCGGTTGCGCCGCGCTGGATGCCCAGCACCTCATAGGGATCTCTCATGGGTCTACTTCCTCACGTCTCTCAGGCCATGCGCGGCCTTTTTGTTCCATACAATATTACAGTCTACAGGACAGTGCCTGCAAAATCAAGACAAAATCCGCCTTTTGGGCGGAATTGGTTACTTTTTTGGGGCCTCTTTGGCCTGTTTGCAGTTGTATTTGAGCCACACGCCGGAATACAGGATGTTCCGCAGAAGGTCCGCGTCCTCTACGCAGGGCAGACGCTCGAAGCTTCTGGCGCACCGGGCCAACAGCAGCTCAAAAATTTCCCGCATCTCTTCCTCGTAGCCGGGCTGACGGCTGAGGGAGCGCAGCGGATTGTATGCGCCCTTTTTCTCGTCCCGTGCCAGGTCATCGTAGGCGTCCAGCAGGTAGATGAATTTGCCCAGATGAAAGCCGATGCTCCGCAGCTCCGGCGACCAGTGGTCCTGCTTGTAGTCGAACAGCTCGGCCATCAGTTCGCCGAAGCAGCCCGCCACAGCGTCGAGGTCTTTGCTGCCCTCGGCTTCCAGCTGAGTCAGCCGGTCGAGGCAGGTGCGGATGGCATTGCACTGTCGGGGCCAGCGCTGTGCGACGGTCTGAGCAGGGGAGTCCAGCAGCTTTTCGAAGCCGAGGCCCAGCAGGCTGTGGTCGTCGTTCCATTTATCGGCGGCGTTGTAGTAGTGGAGCGCCACGCTCATATCGGCGCAGTAGTCGGTGGGGCCGCTGTGCCGCCAATTTATCTTCCGGATGGGGTGGATGGGGCAGTGGCCGCTGCCGGTGATGCACTCGCTCTCACCCTCGTAGAGGCTGGAAAGCAGCAGATCCAGGAAGGTCAAATCATAGCTCAGCGTCAGACGGCCCCGCAGGCCGTGGAGCGCACCGATGCGGCGGCAGAGGCCGCAGTAGGCCGTGCGGTAGCGGGCCTTGGCCTCGTCGTCCAGCGCGGCCTGATTCGGGATGACATATCCAAACATACGTTAGCTCTTCTTGATGAATTGGGTGCCGCAGCGGGGGCAGGAGATCTGGATGCGGCCCCGGCCCCGGGGAACGCGCAGCTTCTGGCGGCACTGGGGGCAGCGGTAATAGTGGTAGAGTTTGCGGTTGTCCCACTGGTCCTTCAGGCCGCTGAACTTATTGCGGATGCGGTCCTTCACGGCGTAGTATTTATAATTTTCTTCGGTGCGCTTGGAGATGTTGCGGCTGAACATCCGGTAGTAGCACAGGCCCAGCAGCACCACGCCGACGTACAGCAGCAGCGGCAGACGGGTGAGGATATAGACCAGGATCAGCACGAGAGAGGCGATGTTCAAAAACTGGTTCAGACCATCGGTGCCGTAGCGGCCTATCATGAACTGGCGTATCTTTTCCTTCATAAACGTCCTTCCTCATAAAAGAGGGGCGGGAGCGCCGCCCTTCTGTGTTTTTCTGCTTTCAGGATACCATGCAACCATGAGAAAATTTTGAACAGAGTGCAAACCTATCGTAAAGAGACGGCATTTAAGGGCCGCTCACTCCTCCCGGCAGCGGATGGTGAGGGAAGCTTCGGTGTCCAAAGCACCCTCCATCCGGCAGTGGAGCTTGGCCGGGCCGGCCTCGCCGGTGGTGGCGAGATAGGTGCCTGCCATGCCGCCCCGCAGAGGGACGACGCTGGGGCCGAGGATGCGCAGCGGCCCCTCTGCGCTCAGCTGAACGGCCTCACCACAATAGGGCAGGAGGTTGCCGTTCTGGTCGATGGCCCGCAGGCTCACGGCGGCACAGTCCCAGGTGGGGCCGTCGGTCAGGATGGGATTGTGGACGGTGCATTCCAGCCGGACGCTCTGCACCGGCTCCTTCACGACGGTGCGGACGGCCCGGCCATGCCACACGGCCTCGAAGCGGTAGACGGCGGCGGGGCTGCCCAGCACGCCGATATATTTGTAGTAAAGCTGCACCAGCTCGTTCCAGCTCAGGCGCAGCGAGTACATCCGCGCCCGGGACAGGGGCGAAAGCTCCATGGCGTCCCGGCGCATCTCGTTGAGGATGGCGGCCACCTGCGGCGCGGCAGTGCGGTCGAGGCCCTCGTATTTCTCCAGCAGCAGGCCCACGAAATCGTGTATCTCGATGGGCGGGTGGGGCAGAGCCGCAAAGCGGCCCCGGCGGTCGGGGGTGAACTCGGCTACGAAGTCGTTGTCCCGGTAGAGCCGCAGGCTCTCGGCGTTGGTGAACGCCCAGCACGCCCCCGCAAAGCCGCCCGGATGGTCGCCCAGCGCCATGCTGGATGAAATTTCGAGCACGATGTCGGAAGGGGAGCGGGGCGTCTTCTGGCTGGCGTAGACGGCGGCAGAAAGCTTCGGGCTGCGGAACATATCCATCACACCCTGATAGCTGATGCGGTCGCCGCTGCCGAATTCGCGGTGGGTGTTGTAGTCGGTCATGCACCAGCCGAAGCTGCCCGCCACGCCCTGCTGAGCGATGGCGTCGTTGAGGACGGCGGCGTAGCGCAGGGCCTGCGCCAGGCGGTGAGGCTCGTCGTCGAAGGACTTGGCCGGGAACTGGGCGCCCTCGAACTCGCTGATGAGATAGCCTTTCCGGGTGTCGGGGGTGACGGCGGTGCGGGCCTCGCACCCGACGCCGCGCCCGTGGTAGGAGTAGTCAGTGTAGGCGTATACATCTTCCAGAAGCTGGCTGCGGCGGGTGCTGCGGGTACCGGCCGTGGGGCGGGTGGGGTCGAGGCGGCGGACCGTCTCGTTGGTGCGCTTATAAAAGCTCTCGTCGTCGGCGCTGCCGCTGACCCGCACGCCCCACAAAAAGATGCTGGGGTGGCTGCGGCACTGGCAGACCATCTCGCGGCAGTTCTGCAGAGCCTGCGCTTTCCAGATGTCGTCGCCGACGTGCTGCCAGCCGGGCATCTCCACAAAGACCAAAAGGCCCAGCTCGTCGCAGGCATCGAGGAAGGCGGGGCTGGGGGGCGTGGTGAGGCGCACGGCGTTGCAGCCCAGCTGCTTTTTCAGGAGCTGAGCGTCCAGCCGCTGGATGCTGTCGGGCATGGCATAGCCCTGATAGGCATAGCTCTGGCGGCGGTTGAGGCCCCGCAGCTCCACCCGCTGGCCGTTGAGGTAGAGCCCGCCTGCCACGAACTGCAGGGTGCGGAAGCCGAACCGGCAGCTTTTCTCGTCCAGCACCCGGTCGGGCAGGCCGCCGGTGCCGGGACGGATGAGCCGGACGGTCAGGGTGTAGAGGGTGGGATGCTCGATGCTCCACGGATGGACGCTGTTCAGTGCGCCGGTGATGGGCAGCGACAGCTCGCCGGTGTAGAACGCCCGGCTGCCCGAGGGGCTGCGGATCTCGGCCTGTAACGTGCAGCCCACCGTCTCGCCCACGGTGGCCGTGTAGATGCGGAAATCGCCCTCGGCCTTCGTCTCGATGAAGATGTCCCGCAGGTAGGCGGGCTCTTTCACGTCGAGGCAGACGGCGCGGCAGATGCCGCCGTAGGTCAGAAAGTCCATCTGCCCGCCGAAGGGCGGGATGTTCAGATCTTCGCGGCTGTCGCAGCGGACAGCCACCACGTTCTTCTGGCCCAGATGGAGGGCACTGGTCAAATCGACGGTAAAAGCGGTGTAGCCGCAGCTGTGGTGGAACACCCGCCGCCCGTTGCAGAACACCGTGGCGTCATGGGCCACGGCTCCGAAGGTGAGCAGGACGGTGCGGCCCTCCCATTCTTTGGGCGCAAAAAACTCCCGCCGGTAGCCCGAAAGCTTCTGGTAGTCGTTCTCGTTGCAGTAATTGTAGGGCAGGGCCTTGACCGTGTGGGGCAGGCGCACCGGCTCAAGGGTCAGCTCCGGGCATTCCGGCCGCACGATGGCGGGGTCAAAGACCGGGGTGAAGAGCCAGCCGTCGTTCCAATCGTAGTGTTCCATGGCAAATGTTCTCCGTGGCAAAATACTTTAGTTCCTATGCTACCACAAAGTTATGAACGAAAAAAGAATCCGGGCCGGATTTTATCGGTTTCTGAATAAAATTTCAGATAGAAGGGCCGCGTTCCCGCTGGGAACGCGGCCCTTCTTTGAAAAAGCTCAGCGGATAAAGTTGGTCATGGGTCTGCGGGGGTTCTCCGGGTGCTGGATGCCTGCGGCTTTGCCGGCCTCGATGCACCGGAGCAGCCAGGCCATGTTGCGGCCCAGCTCCTGCATGACGGCGCAGCCCTCGGCGTCCTGCAGCACCTGCTCGGGGTTCGAGCCGTGGACCATGGGCCAGTAGGAGCCGCTCACCAGCGGCATATGGAAGAACTCGGGGTACTTCACCAGCTGGTCGAGGGTGGATGTGGTGCCGGCGCGGCGGGCCGAGCAGCAGATGGCGGCGGGCTTATAGGCCAGATACCTGCCGCCCGCGTAGGCGAGACGGTCCATGAAGCTGGTCATGTTGCCGGAGGCGGAAGCGTAATGCACCGGTGTGCCGAAGACGAAGGCGTCGGCAGTCTTGGCTTTCTCGATGGCCTCGTTGACCACGCCGCCGAAGACGCAGCCCTTGCCGGCAGCACAGCCGCCGCAGCCGATGCAGCCGCCCACGGGCTTTGTGCCGACGTTCAGGATCTCCGTCTCGATGCCGGCGGCGTTCAGCTCCCCGGCGATGAGGCTCAGTGCGGTATAGGTGCAGCCCTTCTCGTGGGGGCTGCCGTTGATGAGCAGGACTTTCATGATAAATACTCTCCTTTTGTACGCCCGAAAAAGCGGCGTTCTGGTATGATTTTAGCACATTCATGACCGTAACGCAACGAATCATGACGCTGCCCTTGACAAAGACCGGCGGTATGACGATAATATGAAGTTACGATAACAGGAAAGACCCGAAGGAGGCCAAAACCATGCGAGTCATTGCAGGAGAAGCCCGCGGCAGACGGCTGGAAGCGCTGCCCGGCACGGATATTACCCGCCCCACCCTCGACCAGGTGAAGGAGGCGATGTTCAGCATCGTCCAGTTCGACCTGCCCGGAGCCCGTGTGCTGGACCTGTACGCAGGCAGCGGCCAGCTGGGCATTGAGGCGCTGAGCCGGGGCGCTGCCCGGTGCGTGTTCCTGGACGAGAACCGCGAGGCCGTGAACATCGTCATGAAGAACTGCAAGAACTGCGGCGTCTTCGACCGCAGCCGCGTCAACATCGGCGAAGCGGCCCGCTTCCTCTCGGCCTGCCGGGAGCAGTTCGATCTGGTGCTGCTGGACCCGCCCTTCCACAACGGCACGCTGGAAAATATCCTCCCCATCGTGGACAAGTGCGTCGCCCCCGGCGGCATCGTCATCTGCGAGAGCGAGACGAAACTCGTTCTCCCCGCCGAAGTGGGCGGTCTACAGCTGAAGAAGCAGTATAAGTACGGCAAAGTCCTGCTCTGGAAATATGTGAGACCCATGGCAGACGCCGCAGAGGAAGAAGGAGAAGCGTGATGAACGTCAACGAGCTTTTGGATACCATCGAGGACCTGCTGGAAGAGAGCACCGGAATGCCCCTTTCGGGCGGCAAGCGCATCGTGGATGTGGAACAAATTCGGGACTATCTCGATGACATCCGCGCAAACCTCCCCGTGGAGCTGCGTCAGGCCCAGTCCATCGTCAGCGACCGCGCCCAGCTCATCGAGTCGGCCAACGCGCAGGCACAGGCCATCGTCAAGAAGGCAGAAGAGCGCGCCCGCATCCTCGTGAGCGAGGCCGAGATCGTCCGCGCCGCCCAGCAGCGTGCGTCCGAGATCGTCTCCGCTGCCCAGACCGAGGCCCGCACCGTCCGCCAGACGGTCACGGATTACTGCGATAATATGCTGAAAACCACCGAGGAGACGATGTCTGAGAACGCCGCCCAGGTGAAAAACGTCCGCGCGAACCTGCGCCAGACCCCCCGCCGCGGCGTGTGATGGGCCGCTCCTGACCTGAATCCAGTCCTCTGCGAGTAAAAATGACGATTCGCGGGGGCTTTTTTTGTAACATTTTGTAGGAAAAAAGCGCAGGAAAAAACTTGCATTCGGCGTTTTGATTTGCTAAAATAAAATAGAGTCGTCAGGTATCATGACAGAGCGGAAAAGGGGACAAACTCCCCGGGAGATGTCCGGCGTATCGGACGGCTCGGAACACGAAACGAAAGGAGGCTGGGCGCGATGACTCAGACAGAAGATTTGGCACAGTTCGACCCGGCCTCGTTTGAGCATATCCCCGTGCTTCTGAACGAGTGCCTCGACGGACTGAACATCGACCCGGCAGGCACCTATCTCGACGGCACGGCGGGCGGCGCGGGACACTCCCGCCAGATCGCCCTCCGGCTGGACGGCGCAAAAGGCGGGCGGCTCGTCTCCCTCGACCAGGACCCCGACGCGGTGCAGACCGCCAGGGCGCGGCTGGCCGGGCTTCCGGCCACGGTGGTGCAGATAAACTTCCGCTATGCCGGACAAGCCCTCGAGAGCCTCGGCATCGAGAAGATAAACGGTGCGCTGCTGGACCTCGGCGTTTCCAGCCATCAGCTGGACGACGCGGCCCGGGGCTTTTCGTACCGGGCAGACGCCCCGCTGGACATGCGGATGAGCCAGCAGGGGGAGACGGCGGCAGACCTCGTGAACACCGCCAGCCGGGAAGAGCTCTCCCGCATCCTGCGGGACTACGGCGAAGAGCCCTATGCCTGGCAGATCGCCGGCCGCATCGTGGAGGCCCGCGAGACGGCCCCCATCGAGACGACTTTGCAGCTGGCCGACATCGTGGCCGGCGCCATGCCGCCTGCGGAGCGGCGCAAGAACAAGAATCCCTCGCGGCGCACGTTTCAGGCGCTGCGTATCGCGGTCAACCACGAGCTGGACGCTCTGGAGGAGGGTCTGGATACCATCTTCGACCACCTCGCCCCGGGCGGAAGGCTGTGTGTGATCACCTTCCATTCGCTGGAAGACCGGCTGGTGAAAAACAAGTTCCGCCGCTGGTCCACCGCCTGCACCTGCCCGCCGGAGTTCCCGGTCTGCGTCTGCGGCGGCAAGGCGAAGGCAAAGCTCATTACCCGGAAGCCCATCGAGGCCGACAAGCAGGAACTGGAGGAGAACCGGCGCAGCCGTTCTGCTCATCTGCGCGTTTTGGAGAAACTCTGAGCCGGATAAGACGCCGCTCAGTGCAAGAGGAGGAGATCAACTATGGGTCAGCCAGCTTATGATATGTCGTCTGAGGTGCGTCGCAGAAAAGCGCCTCAGACCCAGCGCAAGGTCGCACTGCGGGTGGAAAAGGGCGGAAAACGCCGTCTCAGCCCGTTCCAGGCGGCCATGCAGCACGCACTTCAACTGATCTCGATGGCGCTGCTGGCAGGCTTTGCGGTAAGCCTGCTGTGGAGCGAGGCCCAGCTGGTGGAGGTCAACGACCAGATCCAGAAGGCCAAAGCGGAACTCGTGAGCGAGCAGAGCCAGTACACCTACTATAACAGTGTCCTCAACAGCAAGACCAACATCACCAGCGTGGAAGAAGTGGCCGGGCGGCTGGGCCTCATGAAGATGGACCAGAGCCAGCTCACCTACATCCGCCTCGACAGCGACAGCGTACTGGTGCGCAGGGAGTCGGCTGTCCACCAGTGGACGGATTTCCTGCACGACGGTGCCATGACCATTCTGGCCTCCGTCCGCAGCGCAAAATAAGCAAACAGACAGAAAAGCGTGCGGCAGCGCACGCTTTTCTGGTTTCTGCAGGAGAATACCATGCAAAACAAGCCCTCCAACGACCAGCATAAGAGCATCTACTACCGCCTCCGCCGCAGCGACCCGCACGAGCGCCTCAGTGCGCGGCTGCGGCATTTCAGCTTCGGCGCGGCGGTATTTTTTGTAGTGGCGGCTGCGGGCATCGTCACCCACAGCCTGTATAACATCCAGATAAAACAGGGCGCGACCTTCCGCCAGTATGCGGCCCAGCAGCAGCTGCTGGACAGCACCATCCAGGCCACCCGCGGCGAGATCTACGATGCCTCCGGCATCACGCTGGCGTCCACCAGCGTAGTATGGACCATCTGGGCCGACCCCAGCTACAGCACGGCCCTCTTCACCAGCCAGACCGTCGGGGAGACGGGTGAGGCTGTCAAGACCGTGGATGAGACGACGCTGGCCGATGTGAGCCGCCAGCTCACCCTGCGGCTGCTCTCCGGCGACGGCGAGAGTCTGGACAGCGTAGATACCTCCTCGGCGGAATATCAGACCCAGTACCAGACCGTCCACGATGCGCTGGCCAAGAACGGCTCGTCCTATCAGGTGCTGGCCACCAAGGTGAACAACGCCGTCAAGCTCTCCATCGAGAAATACATCAGCGAATATAATAAAGATCACGCCAAAGCCAGGACTCTGGAAGACGGCACCGTCATCAAGAAGGGCCGTGTCTCCGTCTCTTCGTCCAAGAGCTTCCAGCGCGACTACCCCTACGGCGCGTTCGCCGCATCGGTGCTGGGCTTCTGCAACGGCGACGGCGAGGGCTTCTACGGCCTCGAAAAATCCTACGATGACACCCTCGCGGGCGTCAATGGCCGCACCATCACCCTCCGCAATGCCTACGGCAACGCCATCGCCGACGCCAACGCCACCACTTACGCCGCCAAGGACGGCTCCAATCTGGTGCTGTCGCTGGACGTCAATGTGCAGGAGGTCGTGGAGCGCTACCTCAACGAGGCCATCTACGCCAACACGGTCGAGAACCGCGGCGCGGCCATCGTCATGAACGTCAAGACCGGTGCCATCCTTGCCATGGCCTCGAAGCCTGACTTCGACCCCAACGCTCCGCTGGATTTCAGCGAGAATCTGGCCTATCTGAATGAGCAGGTGAACGCCGAGCCGGAGATCTACACCATCTACAAGAAAGACGCCAATGGCAGCTATCTCCGGGATGAGCAGGGCAAGAAGATACCGGAAGAAGACCCCGACTACACCGGCACCTACCGCGACATCCAGTGGAAGAACAAGACCATCACCGAGCTGTACTACCCCGGAAGCGTCTTCAAGGTCATCACGGCCGCCATGGGTGTGGACTCGGGCAAGGCCACCTATTACACCACCTTCAACTGCTCCGGTGCCTACGGCGTGGCAAAAGAGACGTATCACTGCGCCGGTAAGAAGTCCCACGGCGTCCAGAACCTCGCCGAGGCCCTCCGGAACAGCTGCAACATCTACTTCATCCAGCTGGGTCAGCGGCTGGGTCCCAGCGTCTTTTACGACTACTTCGACGCGTTCGGCTTCACCGAGCGCACCGGCGTGGACCTGCCCAACGAGACGGGCATGATGAAGTATTACACCAAGAGCCAGCTGGGCGAGGTCGAGCTTTCGTCTTCCTCCTTCGGTCAGGCAATGGCTGTGACCCCGCTGCAGGTCTGCACCGCCATCTCGGCAGCCGTCAACGGCGGCTACCTCGTCACCCCTCATGTGGTGGATAAGATAACCGACCAGAACGGCAACGTCGTCGAGGAGATCGGCGCGAACGTCCGCCGCCAGGTCATCAGCAAGAGCGCCAGCGAGACCATCCGCCAGATCATGGAATACGAGGTCGGCGACGGCACTACCACCGGCGGCGGCTCCAACGCCTACGTCGCGGGCTACCGCATCGGCGGCAAGTCCGGTACGTCCGAGCAGCTGAACATGGAGCGCCGCGCCGACGGCGACTACAAGAAGGTCGCCTCCTTTGCCGCCGTCCTGCCCGCCAACGACCCCGAAATTCTGGTCTACGTCATGCTGGACGACCCCAACAACGCCCGCACCGACTATTCGTCCATCCTGGCTGCGCCTGTGGTCGGCAACATCATCAGTGAGATAGCCCCCTATCTGGGCATTGCCACCGACGGCATCGACCGCAGCCAGAACACCATCAAGGTGCCGAACCTCGTGGGCAAGGAGTGGAGCAATGCGCAGGTCTCCCTGAATACCAAGGGCCTCAAGCATCAGCTCGTGGAGAGCGAGAGCGACCAGACCGCCGCCGTCGTCACCTACCAGTACCCCCACGCGGGCGCAGCGGTGGCCAGCGGCACCACCATCTATCTTTACACCGATACCTATTCCGGCAGCCACACGGAAGTGCCGGACGTCAGCGGCAAGAGTGCCGACTTTGCCCGCCAGATGCTGACCGCCGCCGGCCTGAACTGTCAGGTGGCGGGCGACAGCGCCGGTACCGTGCAGAGCCAGAGCGAGGCCGCCGGCTCCAGCGTCCAGAAAGGCACCGTCGTTACAATTACCTGTGGGTAATGCATCAGGCTCTCCCTTTGGGAGAGCTGGCGCGTCAGCGCCTGAGAGGGCAAGGCCGATCAAAAAATAGAACCGGCTTGGATAACATTTATATGAGGGAGAATGATTTATGGAAAAAATCGCAGCAGACCTGCTTTTGAAGGGCCTTGCCCCCGAGGGCCTTGCCAACAGCCAGCCCATCGGCCTCGTGACCACCGACAGCCGCGAGGTCTGCCCCGGCTGCATCTTTGTGGCTTTCCCCGGTGAGCGCTTCGACGGCCACGATTTCGCGGCCAAGGCGCTGGAAGAGGGCGCGGCCTATGTCGTCCTCAATCATCCGGTGGAGGGCGTCCCGGCTGAACGGGCGGTTATCAGCCCCGACAGCTACCACGCCATGATGGTCATGGGCGCGAACTACCGCAGCCAGTTCCACCCGAAGGTGGTGGGCGTCACCGGCAGCGTGGGCAAGACCACCACCAAGCAGATGACCTACGCCGCCATCGCGGGCTTTGGCAATACCATCAAGACCGAGGGCAACCAGAACAATGAGCTGGGCCTGCCCCGCACCATCTTCCGCATCGGCAGGGATACGGAGTACGCTGTCGTGGAGATGGGAATGAGCCACGCCGGTGAGATCGAGCGTCTGGCAAAGTGCGCCCGCCCCGATGTGGGCATCATCACCTGCATCGGCGTGTCTCACATCGGCAATCTGGGCAGTCAGGAGAACATCTGCAAGGCGAAGCTGGAGATCTGCGCCGGCCTTGCCGAGGGCTCGGCTCTCGTGCTCAACGGCGACGACCCCTTCCTGCGCAAAGCCGCGCTGCCCACCCATGTCCGGCCCGTGTGGTTCAGCCTCGGCAACGAGAACGCCGATGTCTGCGCCCTTGATGTCCGGCAGGAGGGCGACGGCATGGCCTTCACCCTCTGCGATAAAAATGCAGGCCGCTATGAGGTGACGATTCCTGCGATGGGACGTCACAATGTGGCGAATGCGCTGGCTGCTTACGCCGCCGCCACCCGTCTGGGCCTCGCGCCCGAGGGCGTCATCGCAGGTCTGGCCGATTTCGAGCAGACCGGTATGCGCCAGAAGGTCGTCCACGCAGGCAGCATGGACGTCATCGAGGACTGCTACAACGCCAACCCCGACAGCATGAAGGCTGCGCTGGCGATGTTCAAAGAGTACCCCTGCAAGCGCCGCTTCGCTCTGCTGGGCGATATGCTGGAACTGGGCGGGATGAGCGCGCCAGCCCATGAAGAGCTGGGCCGTCAGGCCGCAGAGGCCGGGCTGACCGCCCTTGTCACCTACGGCCCCGAGGCCGCACGGACGGCAAAGGCTGCAAAGGACGCGGGCCTCGCCGACGTTGTCCACGCCGAAGATTACCGGCAGGCCGCAGACGCTCTGCTGGCCCGGATGGCCCCGGGCGACGCTCTGCTGGTGAAAGCCAGCCGGGGCATGGCACTGGAAAAGGCGCTGGCCCTGTTTTATCCCGTCTGCGCAAAGTAAAATACTTGGAGTATCGTTATTATGATTCGTTTTGCCTTGATCGTCGCCTCAACGCTGGGGTTCGTCCTCACGGCGGCGCTCGGGAATTTGATGACGCCGCTGCTGCGGGCGTTCCGCGTCCGGCAGGAGGAAAATGAGCCGCCCACGATGGGCGGGCTCTGCCTGATGGTGGGAACGCTGGCGGCGGTGGGCGTCGGCTGGACAGCGGCCTGTGTCGCCCAGCCGGAGCTGCTGGGGACCGAGAGCCTGCTGACCACCCGGCTGCTCATCGCCCTGTTCGGGGCGCTCTGCTTCGGGGCCGTGGGCCTGGCGGACGATCTGGTCCGGCTGCGGCATCGGTCGCCGCTGGGGCTGCGCCGCCCGGTGCGGCTGGCACTGGAAGCGGCCTCCGGCACGCTGGTGCTGGCCCTGCTGGGGCTGAACCACTGCCTGCCCGATGGGCTGGCCCTGCCGGGCGTCGGCTACTGCACCCTCGGGCCGCTGGCGCCGGTGGTCTGGCTGGCGATTTTAGTGGCCCTGGCCGAGAGCGCCCGCACTGCTGACGGCATGGACGGCACGGTCTGCGGCTGCGCCTTCATCGCCATGCTGGGCCTCATGACGGCGATGACCCTCCTGGGCTGGTTCCCACTGGGCGTCCTCCCGGCGGCGCTGGCCGGGGCATTGATGGCCTTCCTGCTCTGGAATTTCTACCCCGCAAAGCTCCGCCCCGGTGCAGTGGGATGCCAGTTTTTAGCCGGTGCGCTGGGCTGTGTGCCGCTGAGCGTCGGCTGGCCCGGGCTGACGCTCCCGCTGGCCCTGCCCTACTGGCTGGAGGGCGGCATGGTGGCTCTGCAGATCATCGTCTGGAAAGCCTCCGGCGGGCGGCGGCAGCTGTTCGGCACCGCGCCGCTCCACCGCTGGCTGGAAAAGCGGGGCTTTGACCCGGTGAATATCTTTTATATCTTTGGAGTCCTGGCAATGCTGGGCCTTGCGCTGACCTTGCAGGCGGCGCGGGCCAGCTGAGCCAGAATCCAATAAGGAGGGAATGCGGATGGCGACCATCCGGAGAAAAAAGCCTGAGTCCTTTGCCATCTTGTCGAGCCCCGGCCCCTGGCCGCAGGTGCTCATCAACTGGCTGGCGACGCTGGCAGTCATCATCGTGTTCGGACTCATCATGCTGTTCAGTGCCAGCTACACCACGGGCTACCTGCGGATGGGCGACAGCTTCTACTACATCAAGTCGCAGATGCTCTGCCTGGGTCTGGGTCTCGCGGTCATGCTGCTCTTCTCCCGCATCGACCACCGCTTTCTGCGCAGGATGGTCTGGCCGGGCTATGCTGTCTGCATCGTGATGCTCATTGCGGTGCTGTTCAGTGCGCCCCTCAACGGCTGCCGCCGCTGGCTGCGCATCGGCTTTACCATTCAGGTATCGGAGATCGCAAAGTTTGAGATGATCCTGCTCACGGCCCATCTGGCCGCGAAAGCGCCCCATCTGGAAAAGCTGGACCCCGCCTCCGGGCGGCGCGTCCCGGCAGGCCAGTGGCTCTATCAGCGTATCGTGCGGGAACTCATCGTCCCGCTGCTGCCCCTCATCCCGGTGGTTATCCTGCTCATGCTTGAGCCGCATATGTCCGGCATCGTCCTGACGACGGCCATCTGCGGCACCATCCTGCTGCTGGGCGGCAGCGGCGGCATCATCACCTGGGCGGGCGGCGCGTCCGCTGTGCTGCTGCTCCGCACCGTGCTGGAGCACATCGACTCCATCCCGTACTTACAGAGCCGTCTGGACGGCTGGACCCACGACCTGAGCAAGATGACCGACCAGACCCTGCAGAGCCTTTACGCCATCGGCTCCGGCGGTGTCACCGGCCTCGGCCTCGGCAACAGCATCGAAAAACAGCTCTGGCTCCCCGAGAGCACCAACGACTTCATCTTCAGCGTCGTGTGTGAGGAGCTGGGCTTCGTGGGTGCCGTCATCGTCATCCTGCTCTTCGTGCTCTTCCTCGTGCAGGGGCTGTGGCTGGCCTTCCACGCCGAGAACCGCTACTGCACACTGGTGGGCATCGGCATCATGGCCCAAATTGCGTGGCAGGTGTTCTGCAACATCGCGGTCGTCACCAACACCCTGCCCAACACCGGCATCTCGCTGCCCTTCTTCTCCTCCGGCGGCACCAGCCTCATCCTGCTGCTGGCCGAGATGGGCGTGATGATAAACATCGGCCGGGGCGGCGAGCGCGCCCGCCTCGAGCGGGAGAATCTCCGCGCCCAGCGGGAACAGCGGGAAAAAGAAAAGTCCGACAACACCATCCGGCTCGACCCCAACATGGGATATTGAGCACATCCAGATAAGGAGGAAATCACCATGCGTGTACTGATCGCAGCCGGCGGCACCGCCGGACATATCAACCCGGCTCTGGCCATCGCGGGAGCCATCAAAAAGGCCGACCCGTCCGCCGAGATACACTTTGCAGGCCGGAAGGAGGGGATGGAATACCGTCTCGTGACCCAGGCGGGCTACCCCTTCCACCACATCGAGATCACCGGTTTCCAGCGCAGGCTCTCTCTGAACAACATCAAGCGGAACATCATCACCCTCTGGAATCTGGCCCTCTCCGGCCCGAAAGCCCGGGCCATGATGAAGGAAGTGCAGCCCGACCTCGTCATCGGCTGCGGCGGCTATGTCTCCGGCCCGGTGGTGCGCTGCGCCGCCAAGAAGGGCATCAAGACCGCCATCCACGAGCAGAACGCTTTCCCCGGCGTGACCAACAAGCTGCTGGCCCCGGACGTGGACATCGTGTTCGCTGCCGTGCCTGCCGCTGTGGAAAAGCTGGGTGCGCCCGAAAAGACGCAGGTCGTGGGCAACCCGGTGCGGCCTGAAGTGTTCGAGAAGGCGGGGGAGCGGGACGCCATCCGCGCCCAGCTGGGTGCCGGTGACCGCACCGTCATCCTCTCCTTCGGCGGAAGCCTCGGCGCCCGCCGCGTCAACGAGGTGGTGGCCGACCTCTGCGCATGGGAGCAGAAAGAGCACAAGCCTGTGCTCCACATCCACGCCACCGGACAGTACGGCGTGGAGCTGTTTCAAAATCTCGAAAAGGAAAAAGGCTTTGCCCCCGGCGAGAGCCTCGTGGTGAAGGAATATATCAACAACATGCCCGAGCTGCTGGCCGCTGCCGACCTCGTCATCAGCCGTGCCGGTGCGCTGACGCTGGCCGAACTGGAAGCCGAGGGCCGCGCCGCCATCCTTATCCCCAGCCCCAATGTGGCGGAGAACCACCAGTATTACAACGCCATGGAGCTGCAGAAGGCCGGTGCCGCTGTGGTCATCGAGGAAAAGGATCTGACCGGCGAGAAGCTGGTCTCGACCGTCTCCGGCCTGCTGGCCGAGCCGGGCAGACTGGCTGCCATGGGTAAGAACGCCCGCACCCTCTCGGTGGACGACAGCCTCGACCGCATCGCCGACGCCCTGATGAAACTGGTCAAGACGCCGTGATTGATTCGGCAGCACTCTTGTGATAAAATAATCAGACGGAAAGGAGGCGACGCCGCACCATGCAGCAGGATCGGAACAAGAGCCGACGCCCCAGCAGTTCGATCCAGCAGAACAGCGCCCGACGGCAGGGAAAGCCCCGCAAAGCCTACGACTGGACGCAGGACCGGCGTCCCTCGAATCAGGACCGCCGCCGGACGCAGGGCTATCAGGAGCAGACGCTGGACTTCTCGGGCGGCAATGTGACCTTCGAAAACCACAGCTCGGGATATGCGGACAACAGCATCCAGTTTCCCCAGCAGACGGCGCGAAGGCCCAATAACCAGAACCAGAGCCGCCGTCAGGGCCGGCAGAGAAGCCAGCAGCCCCGCCAGAACACGACCGCCTACCCTACAAATGGGAGCCGCCCCCGAAATGGCCAGCGGCCCCAGAATGTCCAGAGCGCCCGGAGGCCCCAGAGCGGCGGGCGCTACCGCCCCACGGAGGCGAACCTCCGCAGCCCGGCCCGGCGGGAGGGCAGAAAGAAGCGCCGTCTGACCCGGGCCGCTGTCCGCCGCCGCAGGGCCATCCGCCGCCTGACGGCGCTGGCGCTGCTGCTCTGCGTCATCGGGGTGGGCGTCTACCTCACCGTGACTATGCTCTTCAAGATAAACACCTTAGAAGTGGCGGTCGATGGAGAGGTGGTGCAGGAGGTGGGCGGCTATTCCAGCGCTGAGATCCTGCAGGCGCTGGGCGTCCACGCGGAAGAGAACATCTTCAGCTTCGACCCCGCCGAAAAGGCCGCTGCGCTGGAAAAGCAGTTCCCGCTGCTGGAAAATATCCGGGTGGAGCGGGATTACCCTAACACCGTAGTGGTGCGGACCAACGCGGCCACTGCCGTCTACGCCATGCAGACGTCCGGCGGCTGGCTGAGCCTTTCTGCAGGGCTGAAGATACTGGATCAGGATTCGGCCCAGCCGGACCTTATCATCCTCTGCGGCGGCGAGCCGGTATCCACGACGCCGGGTACACAGCTGGAATTTGAGACAGGACCGTCCGGCCCGTCTTCGGGCAGCGCGGCGTCTGACAGCGCCGCATCCAGCGAGGCCGGACCGCCCACGGATAAGCGGCTCGAGTCCCTGAACACTCTGCTGACCGCACTGGACAGCAGTGAGCTGGGGGCGGATGTCACCCGCATCGAGTTCGAGGACCCGGAGCAGATGGCGTTTTTGTATCAGGGTCGCATCAGCGTGCTTCTGGGTACCCTGAATGAGCTGGACTACAAACTCCGGCTGGCAAAGTATGTCCTGCTCAACGAGGACGGCAAGGGCTGCTCGCCCACCGACACCGGTATGCTGGATCTGAGCCACCTGAGCGCCTCTTCCAGCCGCAAATTCCGCTTTGCACAGGGTGAGCCGACCCTGCCCTCGGGCTGGACGGCCCCGGAAGAGCCTGCCGCCCCGGCGGAGGCAGAAGCCGAGAACCAGCCGGAGGAAGCCCCCGGCACCGAACCCGATACTGAGGGCGCGGAAGCCGCGCCCGCCGAAGACCCCACTGCCGCAGCGGCAGAACAGCAATAAGGAGCATTTGAACGATGAAACTGGAACAACTGTTGGAGGGCGTGTCCTATACGCTGGTGCAGGGCAGCCTTGAACTTGACATCGAGGACATCATCTACGACAGCCGCAAGGCGGCCCCGGGCCGGCTTTTCGTCTGCATCGTGGGTACCCAGCGGGACAGCCACGACTACGCCGCCCAGTGTGTGGCCGACGGCGTGACGGCGCTGGTGGTCCAGCACGACATCGACCTTTCCACCGTCCCCGGTGCTGCCGTGCTGAAGGTGGAGAGCAGCCGCTATGCGCTGGCGCTCATGAGCGGCAACCTGTTCGGCAACCCCTCCCGCCGGATGACCATGATCGGCGTCACCGGCACCAAGGGCAAGACCACCACCACCCACATGATAAAGAGCGTGCTGGAAGCCGCAGGCCGCAAAGTGGGCATGATTGGCACCAACGGCATCTACTTCCTCGGCCACCATCAGGAGACGGCCAACACCACCCCTGAGAGCTATGAGCTGCAGAAGACGTTCCGAGAGTTTCTGGACGCCGGCTGCGACACGGCGCTGATGGAAGTGTCCAGTCAGGGCCTCATGATGGACCGTGTGGCGGGCATCCACTACGACATCGGCGTCTTCACCAACCTCTCGCCTGACCACATCGGCCCCGGCGAGCACAAGACCTTTGAAGAATACCGCAGCTGGAAGGGTCAGCTTTTCAAGCGCTGTACCACCGGCGTCGTGAACATCGACGACGAGAACACTGAGGCCCTGCTGGAAGGCCACACCTGCAAGCTGGTGACCTACGGCTGCAGCGAGAAGGCCGACTACCGCGCCGGTACTTATCAGCTGCTCCGCACCCATGACTTCCTCGGTGTCCAGTTCCATGTCTCCGGCAAGGACGATATGGACGTCAAGGTGAATATGCCCGGCGAGTTCAGCGTCTACAATGCGCTGGCCGCTCTCACTGTGGGCAAGGTGCTGGGCCTGCCCGATGAGGCCATCCACGAAGGTTTGAGCCGCTGTGTGGTCAAGGGCCGCGTGGAGCTGGTTCCCATCAGCAGGAAGTTCACCATCCTGCTGGACTACGCCCACAACGAAGTCTCCACCGAGAGTCTGCTCACCACCCTGCGGGCCTACGACCCCCACCGCCTCGTGGTGGTGTTCGGCTGCGGCGGCAACCGCTCCAAGCTGCGCCGCTACGGCATGGGCGAAATTTGTGCCAAGATGGCCGATTTCTCCATCCTCACGGAGGACAACAACCGCTTTGAGAAGGTGGAGGACATCCTCGCCGACATCCGCGTGGGCATGAACAAGGGAAACCCGGACGCAAAGTTCGTGGAGATCCCCGACCGCCTCGACGCCCTGCATTATGCTGTGGACCACGCACAGGAGGGCGACCTCATCGCCGTTATCGGCAAGGGCCATGAGACTTACCGTGACCGCGAGGGCGTCAAGACCCCCTTCCTCGAGCGGGAGCTGCTGGAAGAGTACGCCCAGCAGATCGGCCTTGAGTAATATCTGAGCATAAAAATACCGGCTGTGTTTTAAGCACAGCCGGTATTTTTGTAGCATTTGGACTTTAGTTCTTTTCCGCCAGAGCCTTCTGAGCCGTTTCCTCGGGGATGAGGTTGGTCATGCTCTTGAGGCTGATGCCGATGGTGGAGAGGTTGTGCAGCATGGCAGAAGACGCAGGCTGCAGGATGCCCATTGCCCCCAGCGCGATGAGGGCAGAGTTGAAGGTCAGCACAAAGCGGTAGTTGGCGCTGACACGGCGCTGCAGGGAGTTGGCGATGGTCTTGAGGACGACCAGCTCCTCGAGGCTGTCGGCCTTGATGGTCACATCTGCAATCTCGCGGGCGATGGCAGCGCCGGAGTTGATGGCGATGCCGACGTCAGCGGCAGAGAGGGCGGGGGAGTCGTTGATGCCGTCGCCGATCATCACGACGGTGTGGCCCTCGCTCTTGGCCTTCTGGACGAAAGCAGCCTTGTCCTCGGGCAGGACTTCGGCGAAGAACTGGTCCACACCCACCTGCTTTGCGATGGCGGCGGCGGTGCGCTCGCTGTCACCGGTCATCATGACGGTGTTGGTAATGCCGAGGCCGCGCAGAGCGCGCAGCACGCGGGAAGCCTCCGGACGCAGCGGGTCGGCGATGCAGATGACGCCGGCCAGATGGCCCGAAGCGGCCAGATAGAGGTGAGAATACTCCGGCTCAAGGTTATCGAACTTCTCGCGCTCGTCCTCGGGGATGGTGCAGTGCTCGTCCTCAAAGACGAAGTGGTGGCTGCCGATGACGACCCGCTCACCGCTGACGCGGCTGGCGATGCCGTGAGCCACGATATACTCTACCTCGGAGTGCATCTCTTCGTGGGAGATGCCGCGCTCTTTGGCCTCCCGGACGACGGCGTTGGCCATCGAGTGGGGGAAGTGCTCCTCGAGGCAGGCGGCCAGCTGCAAAACTTCGCTCTCGCTGCAGCCGGAGAAGGGGACGACCTTGACCACCTTGGGGGTAGCGCGGGTCAGGGTGCCGGTCTTGTCGAAGACGATGGTGTCAGCCTTGGACAGGGTCTCGAGGTACTTGCCGCCCTTGACGGTGATATGGCTTGCACCGCACTCGCGCATGGCAGAAAGAACGGCCAGCGGCATGGAGAGCTTGAGGGCGCAGGAGAAATCGACCATCAGGCAGGAGATGGCGCGGGTGGCGTTCCGGGTCAGGGCGTAGGTGACGACGGTAGCACCGAGGCACCAGGGGACCAGACGGTCGGCCAGAGCCAGCGCACGGTTCTCGGTGCTGGACTTCAGCTTCTCGGATTCCTCGATCATGGCCACAATCTTGTCGTAGCGGTTGGCGCCGCCCTCGGCCCTGGTGGTCAGGACGCACTCGCCCTCTTCCACCACAGTGCCGGCGTAGACGGTGGCACCGATGGTCTTGCGCACCGGCATGGACTCGCCGGTGAGTGCAGCCTGGTTGACCATGGCTTCGCCCTCGATGACGGTGCCGTCCAGCGGGATCATGTTGCCGGAGCGGACGACGATCTCGTCGCCTGGGTGGACCTTGGTGAGCGGCATGAGCACTTCGGTACCCTGTGCGCGGACCCAGACCTTATCGACATTCAGGGCCATGCTGCGGGCCAGATCGTCGAGGCTCTTCTTGCGAGTCCACTCCTCCAGCAGGGAGCCGACGTTGAGCAGGAACATGACGGAGCCTGCGGTGGCGAAATCGCCCCGCAGGATGGAAACGCCGATGCTCAAAGCATCCAGCACCTCGACTTCCAGTTTGCGGCGCCACAGGCAGCACACACCCTTCCAGAGGAACTTGATGGAGCGGAACACGGTGTAGGCGGCGTTGAGCGGGGCGGGCAGGAACAGCTCGCGCAGCACCCGGCCTGCCAGGAGGTTATACATCTTTTCCTGATATTCCTGATTGATGCGGCGGCTGTCGGCGCTGGTGACCAGTGCGTCCAGCTCGGGGTCATCGAAACGGTAGGTGCTCAGGGCGGTGACGGCGTCCTTGCGGGAGCCGGTGTAATACACCACCACATCGCCCGTCCGCTCGTAGACCTTGGCCTTGCTCACAGCGTCGTGGTGGTTCAGATAGGCTTCCAGCACATCGGCCCGGTGCAGGGTCATCCGCACATTGCAGACGTGTACCCGCAGACGGCCGCGGCTCTCATGAAGAATAGTACATTTCATATCAGAATATCCTCTGCGTATTACAAAAAATAACCATAAAAAGAGCCGCCCGCAGGCGGCTCAAAGACTGCAAAATTACTCGTTGGTCTCGGTGGTCTCTGCCTCGGCAGCGTCCTCGATGACCTCAGCCTCAGCCTTGGCAGCGCGGGCCTCGTTGATGGCCTTTGCATCCTCGAGGATGTCACCGGCCTGCTCCTGGACCTTGCTGACGGTCTCCATGGTGGAGTCCTTCATGCGCAGGACAGCAGCGGTGGTCTGGGTGTAGACCTTCTTGGCATCGCTGCTGGACAGCAGCTTGAAACCAGCGGAACCGAACAGGGTGCCGGCAGCGAACAGAGCAATCTTCTTCATATCGAACATAGTAGTATACCTTCCTTTTTATCGTATTCCCTCATGTACCCCAAAGGACATGGAATAAGTGTTTCTGCCGTTATTATAACGCGGTTTTTGGAAAATTCAAGGGATTTTGATGATGTTTATATCTGCTAACATTTTACGATAAGTAGTTAGAAATGCCTATCTTTACGTGTTTTTTGGTACAAACTACAGTTTGTATTTTCAAACAAACTCCAAAGTGCCGAAGAAATATAACAAAGAGTCTTGCGCTGAGTGGTGCATTCATTGTACAATAAAAAAGTGTGCGATAAAATCGACAGGGCCGGGACGTTCCGGCCTGTAAAAATAAGTGAGGCTGGATATGGAAAAGAAAGATATTCGTGTGCTGGCGCTCGACCTCGACGGCACCCTGACCAATGACCAGAAGGTCGTCACCCCCGCCACCCGCGCAGCGCTGGACGCCGCTGCTGCCAAAGGTGTGACCATCGTGCTGGCCTCGGGCCGTCCCACGGCAGGCGTCATGCCGCTGGCAAAGGAGCTGGGACTGGATAAAAAGGGCGGCTGCATCCTCTCGTATAACGGCGGTGCCATCATCGACTGTGCCACCGGCGAGACGCTCTACCGCAAGCAGCTGGATGCAAAGTATGTGCCGCAGCTCTGTGCCTTCGCCAGAGAGCAGGGTGTGGTCATCATTACCTATAATAAGCAGGGCGTCGTTACCGAAAGCCCCGAGGACAAGTGGGCGCTGAAGGAGTGCTTTACCTGCAAGCTGCCCATGCAGAAGGTGGAGGACCTCGCCGCCTATGTGGATTATCCCATCTGCAAGATGCTCATTACCCTCGACCCCGCCCGCCGCGACGAGGTGCTGGAGGCAGGCCGGAAACAGTTTGCGGGCGAGATCGACCTCTACCCGTCCAGCCCCTTCTTCATCGAGGCTGTGCCGCTGGGGGTCGCCAAGGACGTGAGCCTCGGCAGTCTGCTGGAAAGTAGGGGGCTGACCCGCGACAACCTCATGGCCTGCGGCGACGGCCTCAATGACTGCTCTATGATACGCTTTGCCGGCGTGGGTGTGGCCATGCAGAATGCAGAGCCCCCCGTCAAGGAGGCGGCGGACTATGTGACCGTCGCCGACAACAACCATGACGGCGTGGCTGAGGCCATTGAGAAGTTCATTTTTTGAAAGGATACCAGACGCAAATGCCGCGCAATTTAGTTTTATTCGATTTGGAGTGGAACATCGGCTATCAGCCGTTTATCTTTAATTATCACGGTGTCCAGCAGACGTTCCGGGGAGAGATCATTGAGATCGGTGCTGTCAAGATCGACGAGGACGCCAACGTGCTGGATACCTTCTCCATCCACCTGCGTCCCCGCATCTTCCGCTGCCTGCAGCACCACATCGCCAAAGTCACCGGTCTGACGCAGGAGGACCTCGACAAGGGCGAACCCATCATCCAGGGCCTCCGCCGCTTTATGAAGTGGTGCGGCCCGGACGCCGAGTTCGCCGAGTGGGGCATGGATGACGTGCCGGTGCTCAAGCAGAACCTTTTCCTCTGCAATCTCGACGAGAGCCGCCCGACGGTCTGGTACGACCTGCAGCAGCTCTTTCTGCGGGAGTACCCCCGCAAGGAAGGCGAGGGGATGAAGCTGGAAAATGTCGTCACCCGGATGGGCATCCCGCTGGAACGCCCCTTCCACGACGCTCTGTCCGACACCTTCTACACCGCCGACCTCTGCCGCCTGCTCGACCTGCGGGCCGGACTGGCCGCTTACCCCAGCGAGGAGGACACCCTGCGCCAGAGCCTTTGCCCCACGCCGGGCGACTACCGAGACTTCAAGGTCTTCCAAGGCTATCTGGACCAGTCTATGTGGAAGCTGGACCCCGTCATCGGCACGATGGCCTGCCCGGTCTGCGGCACGGCCCTGCAGCCGGATGACGTCTGGCTGAAAAAAGGGAGCAGCGGCTGGTATACGCTGTCCCAGTGTCCCGTCTGTAAGGGCCGGGGCGGCGAGGCAGGCCGGGGCGTGTTCCAGAAATACCGGATGTCGCGCCGGGACGGCCTGCACTGGGCCTTCGCCCGCTGCGTCCAGATGCCGGACGATGCAAGCCTGGTCCGCTGGAAAAAGCAGAAGGCCCAGTATCTGGAGCGTCAGCGCCTCAAGGCCGAACGGCAGGCTGCCGAAGCAGAGGCCGCCCGGCACATCTTCTGAGGCAGAAGAATAAAATATCGTGCAGGAAAGAACGACGCTGTTTCGTATTGTAAGGAGAGACAGGAAGAATAAGGCAAAAAAGCTCAGATTTTGTTCATATCCCGGTCATAGATGCTGGATATACTAAGAAGGAACATCAGGCAGAAACGAAAGGGATGGTACGAGCACGATGGAAACGACGCTCATCGACGGGCTTCACCAGCTGGGTACGCTGGAATTCTGGGAGGCATTGTTAGAGGGCTTTGAAGGGCTGGGGCCGTTGGTCCCTATCCTGCTGGCGATGGTGGAATCCATTTTTCCGCCGCTGCCCCTCATCGCCATCGTGGCCCTCAATATCGCGGCCCACGGCGGATTTCTTGGCTTCGTCTACAGCTGGCTCGGTGTGGCCGCAGGCGGCACGGTGGTGTTTTTGTTCTGGCGGCGGGTGGTCAAACGCTTTTTCTGGAAGCTGGCCTCTCGCTCCGAACAGCTGAAAAAGGCCCAGCAGTGGGTCAGCCATGTGGACACCGCCACCCTCTTCATGCTGGCGGTCCTGCCCTTCACGCCCACGTCGTTCCTGCATCTGGCCTTCGGCATCTCGGATTTTGACGAGAAGCGCTATCTGCTCACCCTTCTGGCGGGCAAGGCCGTTATGGTGGCCATGATGGCTCTCTTCGGCCAGTCGCTGGTCAGCGCGCTGAAAAATCCGGTGTATCTCATCCTCGCCCTCGCCATCTGGGCCGGGATGTACTGGGTGAGCAGGAAGTTCTGTAAGAAGCACGATTTGGATCGATAAAATTGCGAAGCGCTTGACTTTTTTGCTGAGAGTGCATATAATAAAAGCAATGAAGGAAGAATCATCTTCATGGTTTTTCACCAATGAGCAAACAGAAGCCCCACGGTATTGCAGTACCGCGGGGCTTCTGTTTTGCGGGGATCAGTGCTTACCGGCCTTAAGCTGTTCGTCAAGCCACTTGTCAATGCAGTGAGCAACTACATTGGCTGCGACGGACAGAATGAAGGAAAAGAATGTCTCCATAGGTTTTTCACCCCCTTCCCCAATTTAATGGAGTCGGAAGGCCGACACCTACAGGATACCATAAAATTCGACGAAACACAAGAAAAGCCGCTGTACAGCTGTGAAAAGCTGCACGGCGGCTTTTGTGGTAGTACGCTTAGTTCTCGGCCAGATTGCCGGTATAGAGCTGGTAATACTTGCCCTTCTTGGCGATCAGCTCGTCGTGGCTGCCGCGCTCGATGATGCGGCCCTGCTCCAGGACCACGATGCAGTCTGCGTTGCGGACGGTGGAGAGGCGGTGGGCGATGACGAAGCTGGTGCGGCCGTACATCAGGCCGTCCATGCCGCGCTGTACCAGAGCCTCGGTGCGGGTGTCGATGGAGGAAGTAGCCTCATCGAGGATGAGCACCGGCGGGTCGGCGACGGCTGCGCGGGCGATGGCCAGCAGCTGACGCTGGCCCTGCGACAGGTTCGCGCCGTCGCCGGTCAGCATGGTGTTGTAGCCCTCGGGCAGGCGCTTGATGAAGCCGTCGGCGTTGGCCAGACGGGCTGCGGCGATGCACTCCTCGTCGGTGGCCTCCAGACGGCCATAGCGGATGTTCTCCATGACCGTGCCGGTGAACAGATGGGTATCCTGCAGCACGATGCCCAGAGAGCGGCGGAGGTCGGCTTTCCTGATTTTATGGATGTTGATGCCGTCGTACCGGATCTTGCCGTCCTGGATGTCGTAGAAGCGGTTGATGAGGTTGGTGATGGTGGTCTTTCCGGCACCGGTGGAGCCGACGAAGGCGATCTTCTGGCCCGGACGGCCATAGAGGTTGATGTCGTGCAGGACGGTCTTGTTCGGTACATAGCCGAAATCGACGTCCGTAAAGGTGATGTCGCCTTCCAGCTTGTGGTAAGTGGTGGTGCCGTCGTGGTGGGGATGCTTCCAGGCCCAGATGCCGGTGCGCTCGTTGGCCTCCACGAGGTTGTCGTCCTTGTCGTACTTGGCGTTGATGAGGGTGACATAGCCCTCATCGGTCTCGCTGGGCTCATCCATCATCTTGAAGATGCGCTCTGCACCGGCCAGTGCCATGATGATGCTGTTGGCCTGCATGGACACCTGACTGATGGGCATATTGAAGCTCTTATTCAGGGACAGGAATGCCATGACAGTACCCAGCGTGACGCCGCCCATGCCGGTGACGGCCATGGCTGCACCCACCAGAGCGCAGATGGCGTAGCTGATATTGCCCAGCTGAGCGTTGACGGGCATCATGATGTTGGCGAAGCTGTTGGCCTGCCTGGCGCTGTCCTTGAGCTTGTCGTTCAGCTCGCGGAAGCCCTCGAGGGCTTTCTGCTCGTGGGTGAAGACCTTGACGACCTTCTGGCCTTCCATCATCTCTTCGATGTAGCCGTTCACTTTGCCGAGGTCGCGCTGCTGTGCGATGAAGTACTTGCCGCTCTGCTGGGTGATCTTCTTGGAGCAGAAGAGCATCAGGGCCACCATCAGCATGGTGACGATGGTGAGCTGCCAGCTCAGCATACACATGCTGGCAAAGACGGAAACGATGGTGATGGCGCTGGACACCAGCTGCGGGATGCTCTGGCTGAGCATCTGACGGAGGGTATCCACATCGTTGGTGTAGACGGACATGATGTCGCCGTGCGGATGGGTGTCAAAGTAGCGGATGGGCAGGCTCTCCATGTGGGTGAAGAGCTGGATGCGCAGGTTGCGCAGGGTACCCTGGGTGACGTTGACCATGATGCGGGCGTTGAGCCAGGCGGCGAGGATGCCCACCACATAGATGCAGCCGACGCGCACCAGCGCACCGGCCAGCGGTGCAAAGCTGGGGTCCTGCTGCTGGGTCATGGGGATGATATAGTCGTCGATAAGGGTCTGCAGGAACAGGCTTGCCTGCACATTGGCCAGCGCACTGACCACGATGCAGATGAGCACGAGGATGCAGTGAGGCAGATAGTGCTGGAACACCTCTGCCATGATGCGCTTGAGCAGCTTGCCCGGATTCTCGACCTTCGGACGCGGGCCTCCCATGCCGCGGGGGCCGGGGCCATGGACGACTTTTGCTTTCTGTTCTGCCATTACTGCTCACCTCCCTGCTTGTCGAAGTCGCCGCCGCCCTGCGTCTGGCTGTTGTAGACTTCCTGATAGATCGCGTTGTTCTTCAGCAGTTCCTCGTGGGTGCCGAGGCCGTTGATCTGGCCGTTGTCCAGCACGAGGATGCGGTCGGCATCCTGCACCGAGGAAATGCGCTGTGCAATGATGATCTTGGTGGTGCCGGGGATCTCCTCACGGAACGCCTTCCGGATCTTTGCGTCGGTGGCGGTATCCACGGCACTGGTGGAGTCGTCGAGGATGAGGACCTTCGGCTTGCGCAGCAGGGCGCGGGCGATGGTCAGACGCTGTTTCTGGCCGCCGGACACATTGGAGCCGCCCTGCTCGATCCAGGTGTTGTACTTGTCCGGGAAGCGCTCGATGAACTCATCGGCGCAGGCCAGCTTCGCCACACGGATGCACTCTTCCTCGCTGGCGTTCTCGCTGCCCCAGCGGAGGTTGTCGAGGATGGTGCCGGAGAACAGGACGTTCTTCTGGAGCACCATGGAGACCTCGTGGCGGAGGACGTCGAGATCGTAATCCCGGACATCCACGCCGCCCACACTGACGGTGCCGGTCTCGGCGTCGTACAGGCGGGGGATGAGCTGCACCAGACTGGACTTTGCGCTGCCGGTGCCGCCGATGATGCCCAGTGTCTCGCCGGGCTTGATGTCAAAGGTGATGTCGTTCAGGACAGGCTGGCCGGAGCCGTGCTTGTACTTGAAGGTGACGTGATCGAAGCGGATGCTGCCGTCCTTGACTTCCTGCACGGGAGCCTTGGCGGGGGGAAGGTCGGTCGTCTCGTCCAGAACTTCCACGATACGCTTTGCGGAAGCGGCGGACATGGAGATCATGACGAAAGCCATGCTCAGCATCATCAGAGCCATCAGGATGTTCATAATGTAGCCGAACAGAGCATTCAGCTGGCCGGTGGTCAGCGCGCCGTGCAGGATGTACTTTGCGCCGAACCAGCTCAGGGCAATGTTGCAGCCGTAAATAGCCGTCAGCATGGCGGGGCTGTTGAAGCTCAGACGGCTCTCTGCGTTGACGAACTGCTGATACAGACCCTCGCAGGCTTTGGTGTACTTCTCATTCTCGAAGCCCTCGCGGACGAAGCTCTTGACCACGCGGATGGCAGAGACATTCTCCTGCACCGAGGCGTTCAGGTTGTCGTAGTTCTTGAAGACCCGGTCAAAGATCTTGAAGGTGGGGACCATGATGCTTGCCAGCACGGCCAGCAGGAAGGCGACGGCCACCACGAAGATGAGGGCCAGAGGGCCGCCGATGCCGAACGCCATGATGAGTGCGAACACCAGATGGACCGGGGCGCGCACACACATGCGCTCCATCATCTGGAAGGCGTTCTGCAGGTTGGTCACGTCGGTGGTCATGCGGGTGACGAGGCCGGCGGTGGAGAATTTGTCGATGTTGGAGAAGGAGTAGTGCTGGATGTTCTCGTACATCGCATCGCGCAGGTTGCCGGCAAAACCGGTGGACGCCTCGGCGGCGTACTTGCCGGCCAGAATGCCCAGCAGCAGGGCGATGGCCGCCACTGCGAAGGTGAGCAGGCCGTATTTGACGATGGCGTTCATATCGCCCTTTTCAATGCCAAGGTCGATGATGAACGCCATGATGGTGGGCAGCAGGATGTCCATGACTGCTTCCAGTGCGGAAAACATCGGCGTCAGGATAGCGGCGCGTCTGTATTCGCCCAGATGGGAAGCAAGCTTCTTTATCATACTTTGAGCCTCCTTTGAATAATTGTTTGGTACGGAACAATTTTATACAAAACAATATTAAAGTCAATGCTTTTTCCAAAGTTTCGAAAAAAGTTCATATTTGTTTCACTTCAAGCCCAGATATAATTTATTCAGCAGCCGCAGCAGCTCGGTGTTCTCTTCTTCGGTGAGCAGGCCGGCCACATATTCGTCGGTCTGGTGGAGGGCGAGCATGGTGTTTTCGTGGAACTGGCGGCCTTTTTCGGTGAGGACCAGCTGCTTGAGGCGGGCGTCCTGCTCCACGCTCCGGCGGGCGATGTAGCCCTTGCGCTCCATGAGCTGTAAAATATTGGTAACGGTGGAGCGGGTGATGGAGAACTCCCGCTCGATGTCCCGCTGGAATACGGGAGTGTCGGAGTTCCGGTAGAGGTACTCCATGATCCAGCCGTGCATGGGAGTCACGGCCTCCACGCCATTGGTGCGGGCGATCTGGCCTATCTTGCGGAAAATAAGGTTGTTCACCCGGCGCAGCTGGGCCGGGATGACCTGCGGTGTCTCCCACGGCGGCGCGATGGGGGTGCAGGCGGGTTCAAAGGCTTGGTTCATAGTATCATCCTTCTGGTTTGGCTTTTGCTGTGAATGTTCGATCGTCGAACTGTTTCACATAAAACTGTTCGATACAGGACTATTATGCTCCGAAAAAAGAGGGCTGTCAACCCTCTTTGGATGATTCGTCCCACTGGCCCAGCCCAGTGAGGATAGCAACGGCCACCTCGGGCTTATTCGTGACCACAAGCTCCGGGTCCAGCCGGAACAGCTGGCGCAGGTCGTCCCGGCTGTCATTGCCCACCGGCCAGGGCGCGACCTTGAAGCCGCGGGCGTGGGCATTGGGGACAAGGTCTTTGTCCCGGAAAAAGGCGTGGTACTCCGGCCCGACGTAATCCACCGGGAAGCCAAACTGGGCCACATAGTTCACAAAATCCGTCTGATAATAATACTGCTGCAGAATTTCGGCCAGGTTCATGCCGGGGTAGATGGAGCAGAGAAAATCGAGACGGTCTTTCAGGTAGTAGATGAGGACGCTGTTCTCTTCGTCCAGACTGCTGGGGTCTTCCAGCAGAGCGGCCGCTTCGCTGAGGGCCTGGGGGCTGGAAAGCTTCTCCACGAGAGGGTCGGTCTTCTTGAGGCCCAGTTTCTCCCAGAAGGTGGCCGGCTGGCTGAGCTGGGATTCGGGGCTGAGGGTCATGGCGCAGGTGGCCATCTGGGGCATCCGCTCCTTCACCCGGCGGAGGGTGCCGTACTCGAAGGAGGTGAGCACGGCCTTTTCTTCCAGCCCGGCATCAAGGACAGCGTCGATGACCCGGTCCACGATCTCTTCGTCCCGGTCAAAGTAGGGCTTCAATTCAATATGTACCATCCTGAAGTCCTGCGCGACTTCCAGAACCTCTTCGAGGGTGGGGATCTTTTCGCCCGCGAACTCCGGGCTTTTCCATTTTCCGAAATCCAGCTGGCGCAGGTCGTCGAAGTCCATATCCGGGATGTTGCCGTGGACGCCGGTCTTGAGGTCGGTGAGGTAGTCGTGGGCCACCACGAGATGACGGTCTCGGGTGATTTGAACGTCACACTCGAAGCCGTCCGCACCCAGCGTCTTTGCCAGACGGAACGCGGTCAGCGTGTTTTCGGGGGCCAGATGGGACGCGCCGCGATGGGCGATGATGAGAGGGCGCATGGCATGGACCTCCTTAAAAGACAAAAGTTGAAAAATGCGATGCTGTTACCCATGATACACGTTTTCACAAATTTCGTCAATGACGGCGTTTCGGTCAGCAAGGCAGGCGAAAATGGGGCGAAAGTACGACTTTTACCGTCAAAACGACGAAAATTTAAGCTGGATTTTAGCACTTTTCACGAGAAAAAACCAAAAATCGGCCCATTTCTCTCCCATCTGTTTCTTCCCAACGGACAATTCCTGTGATAAGATTATAGTGTAACAGGACGGCAGACAGCCTGCCAATGACCAAAAGAAAAGATACCTACGGAATAAGGAAAATGGAGAGTTTTGCTATGACTGAGTTCAAGCCCATCAAGGAAGGCAAGGTCCGTGAGATCTACGACAACGGCGACAGCCTCATCATGGTCGCCACCGACCGCATCTCTGCATTCGATGTTATCTTAAAGAATAAAGTCACCAACAAGGGCAAGGTGCTGACCCAGATGAGCAAGTTCTGGTTCGACTACACCCGCGACCTGCTGCCCAACCATATGCTGAGCGTGGACGTGAAGGAGATGCCCGAGTTCTTCCAGCAGCCCCAGTACGAGGGCCGCAGCATGATGTGCCGCAAGCTGACCATGCTGCCCGTCGAGTGCATCGTCCGCGGCTACATCACCGGCAGCGGCTGGGCCAGCTATCAGAAGACCGGCAAGGTCTGCGGCATCCAGCTGCCCGAGGGCCTGAAGGAGTCCGAGAAGCTGCCCGAACCCATCTACACCCCCTCCACCAAGGCTGAGATCGGCGACCACGACGAGAACATCTCCTACGAGCAGAGCATCGACGTGCTGGAAAAGCTGTTCCCCGGCAAGGGCGAGGAGTACGCCACCAAGCTGCGCGACTACACCATCGCTCTGTATAAGAAGTGCGCTGAGTATGCCCTCTCCCGCGGCATCATCATCGCCGACACCAAGTTTGAGTTCGGTCTGGATGAGGAGGGCAACGTCATCCTCGGCGACGAGATGCTGACCCCCGATTCCTCCCGCTTCTGGCCGCTGGAGGGCTACGAGGCCGGCCACGGTCAGCCCTCCTTTGATAAGCAGTTCGTCCGCAACTGGCTGCTGGCCAACCCCGACAGTGATTACGACCTGCCGCAGGACGTCATCGACAAGACCATCGCCAAGTATGAGGAAGCCTACGAGATGCTGACCGGCAAGAAGCTGTAAGCACTTCCATAAATTCAACATCTGCCGCCCGCTTTGTGGAAAACGAAGCGGGCGGTTTTTGTGCTTGTATCCCAATTTTCGTCATAATGCCATGTGATCTGCCGAGAAGTTGTGCTGTCCGCCAAATTTTAGAAAAATTGCGAAAATCTATTGCAAACCAGACAGGGGAGGGGGGTATAATTAAGCAAAATAAAGCCCCCGTACCCTACGGGGGCCGGATGAAGCTATAGGAGGAAACAAGATGAAGTGGGTCAAACGATTTGCCGCCGGAATGCTGGCGGCGGCACTGTCCCTTGCGCTGCTGTGCGGATGCAGTGACAGCACCAAACTGGACAACGTGAAGGAGCTGGAATACAAGGACAGCATACTGTATACTCGTACTTCCTGGAATAACGCCTGTACGGGAATGGGCTGGGCGATGGAATGCACGAAACGCTCTAACGGCCAGACCATCATTATGGCTGAAGTGAATCAGTGTAAAGTTTACATTGGCACCAGGCTGAATGGTGTGGTGAATCAAATTGGCTACAACACTTACGCTATCGCTGGCACCTATCAGGTAGACCGCAAAGCAGGCACCTATAAAGAGATCGAGAAGCTGGATGCTGTGGACCAGGTGATCAGCGACCTCTTCCTGAGCTTTGGCGGCAATGGTACGCCGGAGCCGGATTGTGCGCCGACCAAGATGGAAGCGGCTTCGGCTGCCCGCAACGGCGAGACCTACTATGTGGAGCGTGCAGAGTATGCCAGCGGCACTGCAGTGGTTTATTACCTGATGAAGGGCTCAAATACTACCGATGCAGAGGCAAAGTATCTGGACATCTATCTCCCGGGCCAGAAAACGCCTCGGGCACGGTTTGAGGTCACGAAAGAGGAGACGCCGTACGGCAACCGCAACAAGCTGATCAGCGAATATCCTATTGTGCTAGACTATCTGACCAAGGTCGAATGAGAAGAAGTAATAGGGAGGAAGAACGATGAAGATGCTGAAACGAGTTGCCGCAGGGCTTGCAGCGGCAGTGCTGGCGCTGGGGATGCTGACGGCCTGCGGCAGCGAAAAGGGAGCGCCCCAGAGCTGGGCGGGAAGCAACCTCGGCAAGGTGCTCAACGCAGAGACACTCAAGAACAGCCGGATCCTGCTGGATTATACCGTGGTCGAGGGCGAAGGCACAGGAACCCGGAAATATGCCATCGGGATGCATAAATACGGCAAAGAGGGCTTTATCGGCTCTAAGGACTACGGCTGGCTCGGAACTACCGATTATAATTATATCTATGCAAAGGGCAAAATCGTCGATCACAACAGCAGTACTTATCGGGAGTTTACCGGAAGCAAGGTGGATGATGCGAGCACACTTTATCAGGGTACGGCTGATGAGGATATGCTCTGGTATATGCTCAGTAGTAATAATCTGATGTTTAGCTCTAATTATAACAGCCAGCAGGTCGTCATGACCAACGAAGAAAAATATAAGGGCAAGATGTATCACACCGAGTCGTTTGCACTGCGAAACGGCGGCGCGGGTGAATATACCTACACCTTCTACTACGAGGCGAAGGATGCCGATAAGCCGGCTTACCTCCGCATTGAAAGCCTGTCGAAGAGCTGTATGCTCAGAGTCAATGAATTTAAGGCCGCAGCAGAGAGCGAGCTGGGCGAGTATGCGTTCCTGCTGAGCACGGACAACTACCAGAAGCAGACCTGAACAGAATAGAATAGCGCCATCCTCCAATCGCGCCCCGGGGTTTACCGCATATCCCGGGGCGCTTGTTTTTGCCCTATGGCGTTTTTCCTCTTGAACGGCGCGGTGGGCAGTGTTACAATAACACAAGTAATGGGCAGAGAAACGGCCCTTCGTGTGAGAAGAGAGTGCCGCGCGGACGGCGAAAGGAAACAGTCAAATGGAGATCAGCACGCGGGAAAAGACCTTGCAGATCGTCAGCCGATACGTTATCATCACCCTGAGCATCAGCATCATGACCATCGGCGTATACTTCTTCAAATTTCCCAACAACTTCGTCTTCGGCGGCGTGACCGGCGGCGCGGCCCTTGTGGCAAAGCTCACGCCCCTGTCGGCCTCAGCTTTTTCGTCCTGTGCCAATATCCTCCTGCTCATTCTGGGCTGGATATTCCTCGGCAAGGATTTTGCCATCAGCACCGGCTGGGCCACTGCCGTCATGACGGCAGAGCTGGCCCTTTTTGAAAAATATGTCCCCCTCAGCGGCCCCCTGTCCAACCAGCCCATGCTGGACCTGGTCTTCGCCATCGCCCTGCCCGCCATTGCGTCGGCTCTGCTCTTCAACGTGGGCGCGTCTTCCGGCGGCACCGATGTCGTCGCCCTCATCCTGAAAAAATACGCCCATATGAAGAACACCGGCGAGGCGCTTTTTATCACCGACTTCGTCATGGTGCTGGCAGCCTGCTTCGTCTTCGACCTCTACACCGCTCTCTACTCTTTCGTGGGTCTGACGGTCAAGAGCCTCGTCGTCGATGCCGTCCTCGAGCAGATGAAGATGTGCAAAGCCATCCTCATCATCTGCGACGACAAAGACCCCATCTGCGACTTCGTCATGCGCAAGCTGGTGCGCGGCGCGACCTATACGCCCTGCTACGGTGCCTACACCGACCGGCCCCACTACATGATCTATACGACCCTCACCCACCGCGAGGCATTGCAGCTGCAGGCATTTATCCATAAGGAAAACCTCAACGCCTTTATCTCGATGCTCAGCACCACCGAGGTGTTCGGCAAGGGCTTCAACCACGCATAAAAAATGATCGGCAGCATCAGCAGCGCCCATCAGCGTGGGCATTGCGGCAGTATTCAACCTTGCAGTCTCGAGGATGCTGTAAAACGGTCTGTGTAAAGCTCATACGAAAGCCCTCCTGCAAAGGAGGGCTTTTTTGATTCATTCCCTTTTTGGATGGATAAGGATTCCATCTTTCCATTTCACAAATGCCGCCGGGTGCGGTAGGATAGAGCTGAGAAAAAGGCAAAAACAGCGCCGGATGGCATCTCGTGCAGGAAATGAGGGAAAATGGAAGAGAAAATGCGCGAGCAGCATGACCAAATGGAATAAATCTTGTGTACAAGAGAAATTTTTGGCGATTCTTAACGAATATTAAGACTGACGCTATGCCTTTTGTAAGATTGTCCGATTATGATAGAACCATCAGGAGCGGCGCAGTGAGGTGCCGCCCCGCAAGTACGGTATAACGATTGAAGAAACCACCTGCCAAGGAGGAAAAAAGCATGGAGATCAAGAAAGCAGCCACGGCTGGCACTCTGGAATCCAGCGACTGCATGGTGACCGTCGAGCCGGGCGAGGGCAAGATCGATTTCTCCCTCGAAAGCTCCGTCATCCACCAGTACGGCAACCAGCTGCGCAAGGTCGCGCTGGAGACCCTGAAGAATCTGGACATCGACAACGTCCGCATCACCATCGTGGACAAGGGCGCACTGGACTGCACCCTGAAGGCCCGCATCGAGGGCGCGGTGTTCCGCTCTGTTGACCAGTATGAGAATCTGCCCTGGGGAGGTGCCATTCGATGAATAATCCGAACAAGAAGCGCCTGCGCCGCACGATGATGTTCCTGAATGCGCAGAAGCCCGGCCTCATCAAAGACCCTTACATCTATAAGGCCGACTCCCTGATGCTGGACCTGGAGGACGCTGTGGCCGAGAACCAGAAGGACGTCGCCCGTTTCAGCCTGTACCACGCCCTGAAGACCGTGGACTACCGCGGTGCAGAGCGGGTCGTCCGTATCAACGGTCTGGACACTCCCTACTGGCGTGAAGACATCCGTGCCTGCGTGGCCGGCGGCTGCGATTCCATCCGCATCCCCAAGACCGAGCACGCTGAGGATGTCCACCGCGTGGCTGCTGCTATCGCCGAGGACGAGAAGACCTATGGCCGCCCCGAGGGCGAAGTCCTCATCATCGCTGCTCTGGAGTCTGCCCGCGGCGTCATGAACGCTCTGGAGATCTGCGAGAGCGATGAGCGTCTGTTCGGCATCGCACTGTCCGGCGGCGACTACACCAAGGATCTTCAGACCCACATCACCGGCACCGGCATCGAGCTGATGGGTGCCCGTCAGCAGATGATCATTGCAGCCCGCGCAGCAGGCGTGCAGTGCTTCGACACCGTCTATACCGACCTGAAGGATATGGACGGCTTCCGCAAGGACGTCGAGAACATCCACCTGATGGGCTTCGACGGCAAATCCATCATCAACCCCCGTCAGATCCCCATCGTCCATGAGATCTTTACGCCCACCCAGAAGGACATCATCTTCGCAGAGAAGGTCGTCAAGGAGATCGACTCCAAGAAGGCTCTGGGCATCGGCGTCTTCACCGTTGACGGCAAGATGATCGACATCGCCTTCTACGATGGCGCAAAGCGCACCATCGATCTGGCAAAGGCATCCGGCGTGTATAAGGGGGATTTGTAATTATGTTGAACGCAGTCGGCAGAGAAATTCCCGAAGAGATCCTCGAGCGCACCGGCAAAGAGGTCTTTCAGGGCAACAATTATAAAGACGGCAAGGCTTTCCAGAAGGCCAGCCCGAAAGTCACCCCCGTGATGCGCAATGACCACGACAAGATGGTCAAGGACATCCACGAGGCTCTGGTCAAGTGCAATGCCCACGACGGCATGACCGTCTCCTTCCACCACCACTTCCGCGAGGGCGACCTCGTGGTCTGCATGGTCATGGAAGAGATCCACAAGATGGGCTTCAAGAACATCACCCTGAGCGCAAGCTCTCTGGGCAAGGCTCATGACGCCCTCGTCCCCATGATCGAGGACGGCACCATCGTCAACATCGAGTCTTCCGGCGTCCGCGGCAAGATTGGCGATGCCATTTCTCATGGCAAGCTGAAGGGGCTGGCTACCATGCGCAGCCACGGCGGCCGTGTCCGCGCCATCGAGACCGGCGAGACCCATGTGGACATCGCCTTCATCGGCGCACCTTCCTGCGACGAGTACGGCAACTGCTCCGGCATGGGCGGCAAGACCAACTGCGGCGTCCTGAGCTATGCTTACGTTGACGCTGAGATGGCTGACTATGTCGTCGCTGTCACCGATTGCCTCGTGGACTACCCCAACTACCCCGCAGAGATCAACCAGACCAAGGTGGATTACGTCTGCGTCGTGGACCAGATCGGCATCCCCGAGAAGATCGCTACCGGCGCTGCAAAGCCCACCACCGACCAGCGCAAGATCCTGATGGCAGAGTACTGCACTCAGGTCGTTGCAAACACCCCCTACTTCAAGGACGGCTTCTCTTATCAGACCGGTGTCGGCGGCGCATCCATCGCCTCCACCATCTCTCTGTCCAAGATCATGGAAGAGAAGAACATCCACATGGGTCTGGGCGTCGGCGGTCTGACCAAGCCCATGTGCGAGCTGCTGGACCGCGGTCTGGCCCGCAAGCTGGTGGATACCCAGGACTTCGACCTGGACGCTGTCAACAATGTCCGCACCAATCCCAACCACTTCCCCATCTCTGCTGGCGAGTACGCAAGCCCGATGAACAAGGGCGCTTTCGTTAACAAGCTGGATTACGTCATCCTGGCCTCTCTGGAAGTGGATACCCACTTCAACTGCAACGTCGTCGTCGGCTCCGATGGCATCATCACCGGCGCACAGGGCGGCCATCCCGATACCGCACAGGGTGCAAAGTGCACCATCGTCATCGCTCCTCTGCTGCAGGGCCGCATCCCGGCCATCTGCACCGACGTGACCACCGTCACCACCCCCGGCGAGAGCGTTGACATCGTCGTCACCGACTACGGCGTGGCCGTCAACCCCCGCCGTCCCGACCTGCTGGAGGCTCTGAAGGCCGCTGACTGCGTGCCTCTGAAGACCATCGAGGAGCTGCGCGACATCGCCTACTCCATCGTCGGCGAGCCGGAGAAGGTCCAGTTCGGCGACCGCATCGTGGGCATCATCGAGGCCCGCGACGGCACCGTCATGGACGTCGTCCGCGAAGTCAAGCCTTTCTCTTTCCGCGAAGATTGAGTGATATAGCGTAAAAGCGGGAATGTGGCTTGCCAACCACGCTTCGGAATGGATTCACGGAGATTCCTTCGCTCTTCTCACCCCCGCTTTTGCGGCTAAATATGCACACAAACTTCATGCGATTCTCCTTTTTCAAGGTTTTGTGTTTTATACCGGCATAAAACCAGAGAGCAGCCAACTGCACCGCGCGCAGTTGGCTGCTCTTCTTTGTTTATCGGATTGATTTGGCAAAAATAAAAATGCGGATTTACATGGAGCAGAGTTTTCGGACAGTCTGGACAAAATCCTCTTCGCTGTCCAGAATGTGATAAGGTGCATACTCTCCGTAAGCGTTGGGACGGCTGATGGTCACAAGCTGAATGCCATGTGGTACTGCAAACTGGTTCAGCTGCCGCTTCAAATCCACAAGGTGGACACCATGAACAGTCTTGAGCGCGTAGCAGCCGTGGGCATTTTTATTTTTGGCAACCAGATAGCACATCGTGCAGCACCTCCTCAAAGGTTTCAAGATTGAAAAATTCTCCATGCTCGTACCGTTCTCTCAGGATACAACCGATGGAGTTTGGATAGCCTTTCTTATAAAGGTAATCGTGCAGCCAGTTGTTGAGCTGGCGGTCATAGAGCGTGTTAAACTGCAGCTCGATCGGATAGTGGAAGTTGTCGGCATGGTAATAGAGATGAACACCCCGGTAGCCGTCATCACGGGCTTTTCCGCGAGACATATCCACAACCTTGAGCCGCGGGGAAACGAGAGAAAGGACTTCCGTGTAATCGTCACAGCAGGAGCGGAAGCCCAGAATGTCGTTGAAAACTTTCAGAACAGGACGGTCAGGATAGTAGCGCTCATACTTGGTGCGGATGGATTCCTCTGACTTGATGCGATAGTCGATGGCGACTTCACCCAAGAGCGGATTCATGTCCAGCCATTCAGCGGCAGACAGCGCATCCAGAAGGAGAGACTCTTTGTCAAAAGAGCCGAGGTTGTTTTTGAGCGAACGCCCCAGTTGGGATGGATACGAAAGCTCTGCAAGGAGTGGCAGAGAAAGTCCGTTGACTTCTAAAAGTCCCATAGAATGCACCTCCTGACGGAAAACTATTCAAGAATACCATATTTTCAGGAGAGATGCAAGAAAAACGCGTCTTTACGGCACGAAACGATAGCCGACGCCGCGGATGGTGATGATGTGCTGGGGCGTGCGGGCGTTGTCCTCGATCTTGCTGCGCAGGCGGTTGATGTAGACCATGATGGCGTTGTCGTCCACAGCGATGAGGTTGCCCCAGATCTGCTCGTAGATCATATCCTTGGTGAACACCTGCTGCGGGTGGCGCACGAAGAGCAGCAGCAGGCTGCGCTCTTTCTCGGAGAGGTTCAGCTCCACATTGTTTTTATAAAAGCGCATGGTGGTGGTGTCGCAGAGGAAAGGCCCGCAGCTGATCTGCTGGTTGTTCTCCTGCGAGAAGCTCTTGCTGCGGCGGATAAGGGCCTTGACCTTTGCGCCCAAAATCTGGGGGCGGAAGGGCTTGGTGACATAGTCGTCGGCACCCAGCGAGAGGCCGTACATGAAATCGTAGTCCTCGTTGCGGCCGCTGATGATGATAACCGGCGTGGTGACGCCGTTGCGCCGGATGGTCTGGATGACATCGAAGCCCTCCATGTCGCCCAGCGTGATGTCCATCAGGATCATATCCAGCGTGCTGCTCTGCCGCGCGATGAGGTCCAGCGCCGCCGCACCGCTGTTGACGACGAGAGGGTCCATCTCATTGCTTATCATAACTTTCGATAAAAGTTTGCAAATTGCTGGATCATCGTCTACAATAAGAACATGATACGACATGATAACTCCCTGCACTTTTCTGACCGGAACATTTGTTTCACTTGCGATAAATAAAATTATAACATTTTTAGACAGGAAGAGCAAGACCGCCCCAAAGGAGGACTCGATATGAAGGAGACCGCCCCGAAAAAGACATGGTTCCAGACGCTGCGCACCCTGTGGGTGCCGCTGGCCATCGGCGTCGTCACGGTAGCCGCACTGGCTGTCGTGGTGGGTATGGTGTGGAAGGACTACCGCACCGCCATGATGGACAGCCAGACGAGGCAGATGGAGCTGGTGGTGCAGAGCACCGCCGACAGCATCCGCGTCCTGCTGGAAGAATACGCCGACAGGCTGGACTCCATCGCCGGAAAAGCGGAGGCCAGCAAAGCGTTCCGCCCCACGGTGGCCCGGAGCGATACCATCCGGGACGTCTGGCTGGAAAACAGCAACGGCGAGGTCATCTACAGCTGCTACGGCCTCAGCGCCGTCTGCGATGTCCTCATCACCCGGACGGAGAATATCTCCTACTGGCAGTACCACAGCGGCGACGAGCACTATCTTGTGATGAAGAAGAAGGCCGGGGGTGAGACAGCCTGCCTCGTGGTAGACTCCACGGTCATGTATCAGCAGCTCATCTCGGAGATCCATGTCGGCAGGAACGGCTACATCATGATAAAGAATGACGATAACCTTGTGGTCATGCACCCCGAAGCCGTTCAGTGGGGCATCAAGGTCGTGGAGGGCCGCCAGCGCATCTATCAGGGGAAGGAACTGGACATGAGCAGTCTGAGTGAGCTGCTGCGCGCTCAGCAGGAAGAGGAATCCGGCACACTGGACTACTACTCCTACTGGTGGGCCGACCCGGATCTGCCCCGGGTGCATAAGATAAGCGCCTTCCGTCATCTGGACGTGGGGGGCAGCTTCTGGATCGTCAGCGCCGTGGTGGACTACGACGATTTCTACGAGCCGGTACAGCAGAGCTTCGTGAAGGTGGTCCTCATCTTCGGCGGCGTGGCGCTGGTGCTGGTGCTCTTCATGTTCCAGATGTTCCGGCTGCAGGAGCGTGACCGCCGCAGCGCGACCGAGATCAGCGATCTGAAGACCCTGAACCAGACCCTCGAAGAGCTCCACCGCAGCGAAGAGTCGCTGGCCCACGGCCAGCGGCTGCAGATGATGGGGACCCTCACCGGCGGCATCGCCCATGAGTTCAACAACTTCCTGACCCCCATTACCGGCTATGCCGACCTCATCATGGCCGACGCCGACCCGGGCAGCGAGATCTATGACAACGCGATGGAGATCAGCGAGGCGGCGCAGAAGGCGCAGGAGGTCGTGAAACAAATTTCCTCCATGAGCCGGAAAAACGTGGAGACGGTCTACGACGCCGTGTCGGTGGAGGGACTGCTCCATCGGACCCGGAAGCTGGTGGAGACGAACTGCCCGAAGAACGTGGAGCTGAAGGAAGAAAATGAGCTGAGCGGCGAATGCGTTCTGGGCAACGCGACCCAGCTGCAGCAGGTGCTGCTGAACATCAGCATCAACGCCATCCACGCCATCGGCACCGGGGGCGGAAAGCTGACCATCCGGGGCAGTGTCGTGCCGCGCAGTGAGCTGGCGGCGCTCTTCCCGGAAGAGAAAATTTCCGAGGAATGGTCGAGCTACGTCTGCCTGAGCGTCACCGACACCGGCTGCGGCATGGACAAGGAGACGATGCAGCACATCTTCGAACCCTTCTTCACCACAAAAAAGACCGGCGAAGGCACCGGCCTCGGCCTTGCTCTGGCAGACCAGATCATCCGCACCCACCGGGGCCGCATCCGGGCGGAGAGCACCATCGGCAGAGGCACGACCTTCTATGTCTATCTGCCGGTGCTGGAGCAGCAGCAGGAGCGCGAACAGCTGCAGTGGGGCGTGGACAGCAAGCTGCGCATCCTTGCGGCGGACGACAACAACAAGGTCCTCGACCTGCTGGACAAAGACCTCAGCGCGCTGGGCCTGAGCGTGTCCACCTGCTCCCGCCGGGGCGAGCTGCGCCAGCTGCTGGAGCAGCAGCCCTTCGACGTTCTCGCCATCGACGAGAGCCTGATGAGCAGCAGCGGCGTGGATCTCTGCATGGCCATCCGGGGCCGCTACCCGGGCATGACCCGCATCGTGATGACCAATGCCCCCACAAGGGAGATCGTGGACGCCCGCAGCCACGGCGTCATCGACGGCTATGTGGTAAAACCGGTGTCGGCGTCTACGCTGCTGGCCCAGATACGGAGCAGCCGGAAAGAGTGAAGAGCAGCTGTTTTTCGCGAATTTGTGGAATATGCACAGAGCTATCCTTCATAATTCGATGATGTGATAAAAATGCAAGGAATATATTGACAAATCTATAGGGGGGGGGGTACAATAAGGCCGACAGGCCGACGACCGGAACTGGACAGCCTGCCTGTAAGATCATTCATAATTATGGAGGCAAAAATCATGAAAATGGCAAAGAAGTTTCTGGCCGTCGCCCTCGCCGGCGTTCTGGCACTGTCCGTTCTGACTGGCTGCGGCGCTAGCGTCAAGAGCAAGGACATCGCTGATTCTCTGACCAAGATGGGCGTCAAGGTCGAGCAGAGCAAGGACGTGGATAAGACTGCTGAGAACACCCTGAAGGCTATCGAGACTATCATCGCTGCTGACTCCGCCAACAAGATCACTCTGGACAATGCTGTTGAGAAGGTCACCGGCAAGGTCATCAGTCAGGAGCACATCGACGTCAACACCGATGCCACTGGTGCAGTCCAGAAGGCTCTGGGCGTGCTCAACAGCGGCTCTGATGCCGAGAAGGCAAATGTTGGCAAGCAGATCCGTGTTGCTCTGGTCAAGACCGAGAATGCCACGAAGAACGCAAACCTGCAGGCTGGCATTGTGAATGGCGCTCTGTTCGAGGCTCAGGCCGCTGTCGTTAACGACATGAAGCATGAAGTTGCTGAGACCGGCAAGCTGGGCATTGCCAAGACGAGTGACGGCAAGTACATCCTGGTCGTCATCATCAACGATGTGGTCGAAAAGGCTAACGGCTAATTTTCTCTTCCCCGTGTGAGGACTGCCGCAAGGCGATAGATTCCCCATAAATAAAGATGACAACAGGCTCCGGAGTGGAAACACCCCGGGGCCTGTTGTTTTTTTGTTTCTTTTTTTGCGCAGCTTCGGTTTTATTGTATCCAACCTTCCATACGGAATCTTACAGGATATTAAGGAATTTCTTAACAAACCGTAACGAGAAGGGCTTTGGGCTGTAAGTTTGAGTCTGTATACTGGAACCATAACGAACGGGAATGATTCTGGATGACAAAACAGAATGCATCCCCAGTATACGAAAAAGGAAAGGAAGTACAAACCCATGAGTGATACGATCCTCGCTCTGCTCGGCTTTGCAACGGTGATTGCGGTCATCGTCCTGCTGCTGCGCAATGTCACGGTCCCCGCACTGGCATTCGTCAGCGTCTCGACCATCACCGCAGCCATTCTGGTGGCTACCGGTGCTTTCACCCTGGATGAAATGGCTGGCTTTATCAAGGAGGGCGTCAAGGGCGTCCACGGTACGGCTGTCCTGTTCATCTTCTCCGTCCTGTTCTTCGGCGTCATGACCGATGCAGGCATGTTCGACAAGATCATCGGTGCGCTGATGAAGAAAGTCGGCAACAACGTCGTCGGCGTTGCTCTGATGACCTGCCTCATCGCCATCATCGGCCATCTGGACGGCGGCGGCGCTTCCACCTTCCTCATCACCATCCCCGCCATGCTGCCCGTCTACAAGCGCCTGCACATGCGCCGTGAGACCCTGCTGCTCATCTGCGTCACCGCAATGGGCGTCATGAACCTGATGCCCTGGGGCGGCCCCACCATGCGCGCCGCAAGCGTCATCGAGATGGAGTCCAACGACCTGTGGTTCCAGCTCATGCCCATGCAGATCGTCGGTCTGGTGCTGGCTGTCGGCACCGCCATCTTCTGGGGCCTGCAGGAGAAGAAGCGCATCGCAAAGCTCGGCGATGCCATCGTTGCTGAGGACGCCGGCAAGTACGACGACTCCGACGACGGCAAGAAGGACGAGACTCTGGCTCGTCCCCAGAACTTCATCTTCAACGTCATCCTGACTCTGGCCGTCATCATCGTGCTGGTTCTGGACATCTTCCCCTCTTACTACGTCTTCATGGTCGGCTGCGCTCTGGGCATTCTGGTCAACTACCGCGGCAAGAAGCTGCACAGCTCCATCATCAAGAGCCACGCTTCCGCTGGCCTGAGCATGGCTTCCACCATCCTGTGCGCCGGTGTCTTCCTCGGTGTCCTGAGCAAGAGCGGCATCATGGAGAAGATGGCAGTCGTCATGGCAAGCTTCATCCCGACCTCTCTGGGCCGTTTCCTGCCCATCATCATCGGCATCCTGAGCGTGCCTCTGGCTCTGCTGTTCGATACCGACTCCTACTTCTACGGCCTGCTGCCCGTTCTGGTCAGCGTTGGCAACCAGTTCGGCGTCAACCCGGCTCACATCGCCATCGCAATGGTCGTCTGCCGCAACTGCGCTACCTTCATCAGCCCGGTGGCTCCCGCTACCTATCTGGGCATCGGTCTGGCCGGTGTCGAGATCAAGGACCACATCAAGTACTGCTTCGGCTGGCAGTGGGGCGTTTCCATCGTCTGCCTCGTCGCTGGTCTGATCCTCGGCGTCATCCACTTCTGATAAACTGAGTTCCCGCCCGGCTGCCCTTCGTTGGACGGCCGGGCATTTTTGCAGGATACTTTTTACCACTTTTTCCCAAGGAGGCTGCTGCAATGCGTGAGACCCCAGTCTGCACCGCGGCCGATGCCATCTACAAGCTGGCGGCGGGCAATCTGAAATACCTGAACGCGGAAAACGGGAGCGGCGATATTTCCCGCCGTATCCGGATGTCCACCTGGACGAAGGGCCAGTCGCCCTACGCCATCATCGTCACCTGTTCGGATTCCCGGGTCATCCCGGAGAACATCTTCTCGGCGGGCATCGGTGAGCTGTTCGTCATCCGGCTGGCGGGCAACATCATCGATGACCACCAGCTGGGCAGCATCGAGTACGCTGCCGGCCATCTGGGCTGTCAGCTGGTGGTGGTGCTGGGCCACACCCACTGCGGTGCAGTGGATGCCGCCATCAACTCCGAGCCGTCCGGCTATATCCGCTGCATCACGGACGAGATAAAAAAGGCCATCGGGGACGAGACCGACCCCTACAAGGCCAGCTGTCTCAATGTCCGGCACAGTGTGCAGGAGATCGAAAAGAGCCTGTGCATCCATGACATCAAGACGGAAACGGGCCTGCGGGTCGTCGGTGCGATGTACCACATCGAAGACGGCAGCGTCGAATTCCTGTAAGGAACTCCCAGCATTGCGGCGGAACGGCCCTTTCCCAGACCGGGAAAGGGCCGTTTCCTCTGTTTGACAATCCGGCCTCGTTCGCTTATACTGACAGCGGAAAAAGAAACCGACGGAGGGACGGAATATGGTACAGGTAGATTTGATCACAGGATTTCTCGGGGCAGGGAAGACCACCTTCCTGCGCCGATACGCGGCATGGTGGGCCGGGCAGGGCGTCAAAGTCTGTGTGCTGGAAAACGACTTCGGCGCGGTGAACGTGGACGCCATGCTGCTGCAGGACCTCGAGGCCCAGGGCGTGGAGCTGGAGACCATCAGCGGCGGCTGCGACTGCGACACCCACCAGCGCCGGATGCGGACAAAGCTCATCTCCATGGCCATGCGGGGCTTTGAGCGGGTCATCGTGGAGCCCAGCGGCATCTTTGACGTGGACGAGTTCTTCGACGTGCTGCGGGACGAGCCGCTGGACCGCTGGTATCAGCTGGGCAATGTCATCGCCATCGTGGATGCCCTTCTGCCGGAAGAACTTTCCCCGCAGGCAGAATATATCCTCGCTTCTGAGAGTGCGTGGGCGGGCAGTGTCCTCCTGAGCCGCTGTCAGCTGGCCTCTGACGCGCAGAAGCAGGGGGCAGAAGCCCATCTGGCCCGTGCGCTGGAAGCCTGCAAGTGCTCCCGGAAGTTTGGCCCGGAGGAGATCATTGCGAAGGACTGGGCCGATTTGACGACTGACGACATGGCCCGCATCGCAAAGTGCGGCTTCCGGCAGGCCAGCTGCGAAAAGCTCCACTTCGACGCGCACGATGCTTTCACCTCGGCCTACTTCCTCGAGCTGGGCCTGCCCCGCGCTCAGCTGGAAAAGAACATCCCGTCCCTCTTCACCGACCCCGCCTGCGGAAACGTCCTCCGGGTGAAAGGCTTCGTGGAGGACGATGGCCGGTGGTACGAGCTGAATGCTGCCGCCGCCGGTCTGACGGCGGCCCCCATCCCGCAGGGACAGCAGGTGCTCATCGTCATCGGCGAGGGGCTGGACAAGGCCCGGCTGGAAGAAGACCTGAGACGATGAGTTTTCCACAATAAAACAGATAATTGTGCAATATTGATTGCGCCGACCCTCCTGCAGCGTTATAATAGAGAAAAATAGATCAGGAGGCCGTTTCATGAGCACTTCGACCACCCAAAAGCCGACCACCCGCCGCATCGTGGGGATGCTGGTGGGCATTGTTATTATTGGTCTGGGCATCGCCCTCTTCAAGCAGTCCCATCTCGGCAACGACTCCATCAGCGCGCTGAATATGCGCCTTGCCGAGCTGCTGGGCATCTCGCTGGGCGTGCAGAACGTCGCCACCAACATCCTCTTCTTTGCGCTGGAATTCTGGTTCGGGCGCAAGTACATCGGCCTTGGCACCTTCGTCAACGGCATCGGCATGGGGTTCATCATAACCTTCTTCTACGACCCCATTGCCGCGGCCTTCGGCCCGGCAGCGTCCCTGCCGGAACAGCTGGTGTGGGTGGTGCTGGCCGTCCTTGTGACGGCGCTGGGCGCGTCCCTCTACCAGACGGCTGACCTCGGCATCGCGCCCTACGATTACCTCTCGCTGGGCCTGCGGGACTACACGCACTTCCAGTACTTCGGCTGCCGCGTCTTCACCGACGCCTTCTGCGCCCTGCTCTGCTGGCTCCTGGGCGGTCTTGTGGGTCTGGGTACCCTCATCTGCGCGTTCTGCCTCGGACCCTTCATCCAGTTCTTCAACGGCCTCGTCTCCGAGCGGGTCCTGCAGTATAAGCCCGAAAAAGCATGAGCATAACAAAAAAGACATCCGCCGTCGGCGGATGTCTTTTTTGTATCTTACTCGAATTTGAACAGCGGCGTGCCGGTGGAGACGATGCCGCCCGCGATGATATGGAGCTTTGGCAGGTCGTCGGCGTTGGTCACGATGATGGCGCTCTCGGTGGAGAGCCTGGCGGCGCGGATGGCGTCGAGGTCCACGTTCAGCAGGGGCGTTCCGGCTTTGACGGCCTGTCCTTCCCTGACCAGCGGGGTGAAGCCGCTGCCCCGCAAGGTGATGGTGTCCATCCCGATGTGGATGAGCAGCTCGATGCCCTCGGTGCTTTCCAGCCCCACAGCGTGGAGAGTGGGGGCGATGGAAGTGACCTTCCCGTCGAAGGGAGCGTAGACCGTGCTGCCGGTGGGCTCGATGCCGCAGCCCGGGCCGAGGATGGCTGCGGCGAACGTCTCGTCCGGGAGCTGTTCCAGCGGGAGAACGATGCCGTCCATGGGGGCTTTGACGACCATCTTTTCACCGGAGAACCGCGTCTCTTCCGCAGTCTTTGCCCTGCCGCCGAAGAGCCTGTCAAAAAAGCCCATAGAGAAAACCTTCCTTCCACTCATGTTTCTTTCAAAGATAGCATACTGACGCCCCAAAAGCAACCGGCGTTTCGCATAAAACGGAGGGAAAAGTTTTGGCAGTTACATCAGAGCGATGAGCTGCTCGATCTCTTCCATCTTAGTGGCCCAGCTGGTGGCGATGCGGACGACGGTGTGGCTGTCGTCGAACTTCTCCCAGAAGCCGAACTTTGCCTTGCCTTCCAGCGCGGCCAGCTGGGTGTTTTCCAGCACGACGAAGAGCTGGTTGGTGGGGGAGTCCATAAAGAAGCGGTAGCCCTTTGCGGCGAGGCCCTTTTTGAGGGCGTTGGCCGTCTCGATGGCGTTGCGGCTGATGCGGGTGTAGAGGTCGTCGGTGAAGAGGACGTCGAACTGGATGCCCATGAGGCGGCCCTTGGCCAGCAGAGCGCCCTGCTGCTTGACCATGGTCATGAAGTGGGCCGGTGCGCCGTGGGGGAAGACCACGGCCTCGCCGCAGAGTGCGCCCACCTTGGTGCCGCCGATGTAGAAGACGTCGGTGAGCCGGGCGAGGTCTGCCAGGGTCACATCGGTGCCTTCGCTCACCAGCGCGTAGCCCAGACGTGCGCCGTCCACGAAGAGGGGCATATGGTAGGTGTGGCAGACAGCGGACAGGGCCTCGAGCTCAGCCTTGCTGTACAGGGTGCCGTACTCGGTGGGGTGGGAGATATACACCATGCCGGGGAAGACCATGTGGTCGTGGTTCGAGTCGGCGTAGAAGGTCTTGCAGAAATCCTCCACCGTGGCGGCATCCAGCTTGCCGTTCTTCTGGGGCAGGCCGATGACCTTGTGGCCGGTGAACTCGATGGCACCCGCCTCATGACCGGCCACATGGCCGGTGGCGGCGGCGACGACGCCCTCCCAGCGGCGGAGCATGGAGGCGATGACGATGGAGTTGGCCTGGGTGCCGCCGGAGATGAAGAAGACATCTGCCTCGGGGCAGGCGCAGGCGGCGCGGATCTTCTCCTTTGCGCTGGCGCAGTAGGGGTCGGTGCCGTAGCCGGACACCTTCTCGAAGTTCGTTTCCGTCAGCTTCTGCAGGATGGCGGGATGCGCACCCTCGCAGTAGTCGTTCTCAAAATACAGCATATTCTTTCCCTTTCCTTTATTACGATAAAGAAGATGATTCTATTGTGAGCCAGGAACGCGCTTTTGTCAACCCTTTGAAACCATGGAAAAATACCCACCCTTTGCTGTATCTTTAATTTATTTGTGGTATACTTTTATAGTGTAACCGAATATAGATCGGGAGGGACAGCAAATGAAGCAGATGCTCCGGAAAAAGGACGTCTGGGTACTTTTGGCGGCGCTCATCGGGGCGTTCGCCTGTGTGACGCTCATCCAGTTCATCAGCGGCCGCATCGACGGTGTGGCCTCGATGGTGTTCCTGCTGGCGGTGTTTTTTGTTTCCATGTACACCGACGGCTACTGGTGGGGCGTGGCCGGTTCTGTCATCAGCGTGCTGGCGGTCAACTTCGCGTTCCGCACGCCCTACTTTGCCTTCAACTTCACCATCCCGGAGAACATCTTCTCCGGCGTGGTGATGCTGGTGGTCTCCTTTATGACGAGCACCCTGACCACCCGCATCAAAAAGCAGGAGCAGCTGCGGATGGAGAGCGAGACGGAGAAGATGCGGGCCAACCTCCTGCGGGCTGTCTCTCACGACCTGCGCACCCCGCTGACGTCCATCTACGGGGCCTGCTCTACGGTCATCGACAACTACGACTCGCTGGGCCGGGAGCAGAAGATAAAGCTCCTTTCCGAGGCCTGTGCCGACGCCCAGTGGCTCAACCGGATGGTGGAGAATCTGCTCTCCGTCACCCGCATCGACGCCGACGGCGTCGCCATCCAGAAGACGCCCACCGTGCTGGAAGAGCTGGTGGATACGGTGCTGGTGCGGTTCCAGAAGCTCCACCCCGGCGTACCAGTGGAAGTAAAGCTTCCGGATGACTTCATCGTCATCCCGATGGACTCCATGCTCATCCAGCAGGTGCTGACGAACCTTTTGGAAAACGCGGTGCTCCACGCCAAGGGGATGACCCGCCTGACGCTGCGGGTGTTCACGCTGGGGCAGCGGGCGGTGTTTGAAATTATCGACAACGGCTGCGGCATCCCGAAAGAGCGGCTCAAGACCCTCTTCACCGGCACGACCCTGACGCAGGATACCTCGTCGGGCGGCAAGCACGGCATGGGCATCGGGCTGTCGGTGTGCGCGGCCATCATCAAAGCCCACGGCGGCGAGATAAAGGCCGAGAGCACGCCCGGCGAGGGTACGACCATCCGGTTCTGGCTGGAGACCGAAGAAGTGGATACGGAGGAAACAGAGGATGAGCAATAATAAATTCAAGGTACTGATCATCGAGGATGAGGCGAACATCTGCAGCTTCATCCAGACCCTGCTGGAGACCAACGGCTATCAGGCGCTGGTGGCCCAGACCTGCGTGATGGGCATGACCATGTTCATCTCCTATAACCCGGACCTCGTCATCCTGGACCTCGGCCTGCCCGACCGGGACGGTCTGGACGCCATCCGCTCCATCCGGCAGAAGTATCTGACCCCCATCATCGTCCTGTCGGCCCGCACCACCGAACAGGATAAGATCGAGGCCCTCGACCTTGGTGCCAACGACTATATCACCAAGCCCTTCGGCACCGGTGAGCTGCTGGCCCGGGTGCGGGCTGCGCTGCGGGTGAACCGCTATGGCGGCGGGAGCTTGCCCGGCGGGGTGTTCAGCGCACAGGGCCTCACCATCAACTACGAGCGCCGCAAGGTGTTCGTGGACGGGCAGGAGGTGCGCCTGACCCAGACGGAGTACAATATCGTGGCCTTTTTGTCCGAGCACGCCGGGCGCGTGATGACCTATGCGGCCATCGTCCGGGCCATCTGGGGCGACACGGACGCCAGCAGCACCAAGAAGCTGCAGGTGAATATGGCCAATATCCGCAAAAAGCTGGGCAGCCGCCCGGGCAGCAATACTTATATCCTCAACGAGCTTGGCGTGGGCTATCGGATGATAGAAGAAGACGCAAAGCCCCTGGAACCTGCGGAGGAGACGAAATGACACTGGCGCTGAGCCTGTTTGTCCTGTTTTATATTTTGATGCTGGCGGTGCAGCAGTACCGCCCCTGGGTCGCGCTGGGCGGGGCCGGGGCGTTCCTGCTGCTGGGAAAGCTGGGCGTGTATGATTTTACGCTGGCAGACGCCGCCCGGGCCGTAGACTTCAATGTCCTGCTGATGATGGCGGGAATGATGGGTACGGTCTTTCTTTTTATCCAGAGCAAGATGCCCGCCCGGCTGGCGGAGGAGCTCATTGCCCATGTGCCGGATGTCCGGTGGGCCGTGTCGGTGCTGGCGCTGCTGGCGGGGTTCATCAGTGCCTTTGTGGACAATGTGGCCACCGTGCTGATGGTGGCTCCGGTAGGGCTTGCCATCGCCCGGCGGCTGAAGCTATCGCCGGTGCCGGTGCTCATCGCCATTGCGGTGTCGTCCAATTTACAGGGCGCGGCAACGCTGGTGGGGGACACCACGAGCATCCTGCTGGGCGGCTTTGCGGGGATGAATTTCTTCGATTTCTTTTGGATGGAGGGTCGCCCCGGCATCTTTTGGAGCGTGGAGCTGGGAGCGCTGGCCTCACTGGGGGTGCTGTTCTGGCTGTTCCGGGACCAGCGCCAGCCCGTCCATGTCACGGTGGAGACGGAGGTGGAGGACGATGTCCCCACGGCGCTTCTCCTGCTGACGGTAGGTCTGCTCATCGCGGCGTCCTTCCTGCCTGAGCCTTCTGGCGGCGTGCTGCATCTGCTCTATACCTTGCGCAGCGGGCTCGTCTGCATGGGGCTGTGCCTCTTCGGTGCCGCCCGCGCCTGCTGGCGCAGCCGCTCCCTGAAGCCGCTGGCCGAGACGTTCCGGGCGCTGGATTATGACACCCTGCTGCTGCTCTTCAGCCTCTTTATTCTGCTGGAAGGAGTGAGCAGGGCGGGCGTCATCGACGCGGCGGCGCAGCTGTTCCACTCCGCAGCCGGAGACGAGCCGCTGCATCTTTACCTGCTGCTGGTGGCCGCGTCGGTGGGGCTGTCGGCCTTCATCGACAACATCCCCTATGTGGCGGCCATGCTGCCGGTGGTGCAGGGCGTCGCCGCCCTCATGAACGGCGGCGCGGGCATTGAGCCGGAGCTGTTCTACTTCGGTCTGCTTACCGGCGCGACGCTGGGCGGCAACCTGACCCCCATCGGCGCGTCAGCCAACATCGCGGCCATCGGCATTCTCCGCAAGAACGGTGAGACTGTCCGCACCCGGGACTTCCTGCGCATCGGTGTGCCGTTCACGTTGGCAGCGGTCCTCGTGGGGGCGGGGAGCCTCTGGCTGTTTTGGGGCATCTGAGAAAATTCAGGAAAAACTGCAAAAGAAGAAGCGTGGTCTGGCAGGCATCTGCCCCGGAAGCAGGCATCACCGGGGCGGATGTCTGTGTTTTTGTGCGCAGGGACGCAAGATAAAATATGCGAAAAAGAATGCAAAAACTTTTTTGAAAAAACGCTTGACTTTCCCGTTTTCCGTGGTATAATAACTATCGTTCCGAGCTGAACGGCGGCGAACAAAACAGAATATGCGGATATGGCGGAATTGGCAGACGCGTTAGATTCAGGTTCTAATCGGGGCAACTCGGTGGAGGTTCAAGTCCTCTTATCCGCACCATGACGAATGTTCTTACAGCATTTAGCTGTCAAAGAGCATTCGTCATTTTTTATTTGCTAAATAGCGACATCACAGGGGGCGTAGTTCACAACTACGCCTTTTCTTGTATTCACCGACACATCGGGTGTCGGCAAAGGAAGTGCGCTTGGAATCTCGATGGTGCCCACGCAGTTGTAGTGAATGCGGAGCCGCTGCTCCCATACACCGTTGACCTTTTCTGCATTGAACACTTCGATTTTTTC
>CEAC01028421.1_pt1 | contig 56657 bp, 52 predicted proteins | sample 557411 | NCBI WGS metagenome assembly CEAC01 (sample SAMEA3182094, study PRJEB8094) | gut metagenome | biome: human; feature: gut; material: Stool; isolation source: human stools | place: Canada | collected 2012-02-21
ACGTTGAGCACAAACATATATATGTCGTGCTAAACAACGTGGCTAACCGCTTGCTGAAAATTCTTTATGCTCTAGTAAAAAAGGGAGAATTATATGACTCAAATTATTTGCCTCGAGATCCAAGATTGAGACTATCTTTTTAACATTATTTTACAAAATTTTTCCTGCGATTTATTTGCACAGGTCAGAGTAAACGGACGTCACTTCAGATATGATTACTTGCCCCGCACGCCTTCGCAAGCTTCGGCGTACGGGGTTACGCATAATCGACGTCCTGCGGACGTCACGCCCTTAAGCTATAAAATCCCTCAAAAAGACATAATATTCGATAATTACCATATGCTCAATTTCCGAGTTTTTTGAACGTATTCCACCTTGGCATAATATTAAAATATGCAATAGACTGGCTTTATGTCGTTTACAATCATATTACGCTAAGAACTGGGATTTTATAGCTTAAGTAAACAGCGATGAATCGCGTCCCTACAGTTTGTATATTTTGAGTTTTGCGATTCCCACTTGTGACTCGGTACAACACGGGATATTACAAATAGAGAGCATTTGTAGTAAAGAATGACGCATTTTTTTCATTTCGCAATGGAGAAAATATGCTAAATTTGCATCAGAACACGCGGGCGTAAGCACCCTGCATACGACAAACCGACATAGCCCAAACGGCTTATCCGACCGACATTACAACAAATCTAACTTATAATACTGTTACAATCATGAAAAAGTATCCTAAAATCGGCATACGCCCCACCATCGACGGACGTCAGGGCGGTGTACGCGAAAGCCTTGAAGAGAAAACCATGAACCTGGCCAAAGCCGTGGCCGAACTCATCACTAAAAATCTGCGTCATGGCGACGGCACTCCCGTGGAATGCGTCATCGCCGACGGCACGATAGGCCGAGTGGCCGAAAGCGCAGCCTGCGCCGAAAAATTCGAGCGCGAGGGTGTTGGCGCGACCATCTCCGTCACCTCATGCTGGTGCTACGGTGCCGAGACAATGGATATGAATCCCTACTGGCCCAAAGCAGTGTGGGGCTTCAACGGCACCGAACGACCCGGAGCCGTATACCTCGCAGCCGTACTCGCCGGACATGCGCAGAAAGGTCTGCCCGCATTCGGCATCTACGGACGCGACGTACAGGACATCGACGACAATACCATACCCGCCGACGTGGCTGAAAAGATACTGCGCTTCGCCCGCGCCGCCATCGCCGTGGCCACCATGCGCGGCCGCTCCTATCTGTCGATGGGTTCCGTATCGATGGGTATCGCCGGCTCGATTGTCAATCCCGACTTCTTCGAGGAGTATCTCGGCATGCGCTGCGAGTCAATTGACCTGACCGAAATCATACGCCGCATGACTGAAGGCATCTACGACCACGAAGAATACGAGAAGGCTATGGCCTGGACTCGCGAGCACTGCAAGGTCAACGAAGGCGACGACTTCAAGAACCGTCCCGAAAAACGCAAGACACGCGAGCAGAAAGACGCCGACTGGGAATTCATCGTAAAGATGACCATCATCATGCGCGACCTCATGACAGGCAACCCCAAACTTCTCGAAATGGGATTCAAAGAGGAATCGCTCGGCCACAACGCCATCGCCGCAGGATTCCAGGGACAGCGCCAATGGACCGACTTCTACCCCAACGGCGACTACTCGGAAGCTCTGCTCAACACCTCGTTTGACTGGAACGGCATACGCGAAGCGTTCGTACTCGCTACCGAAAACGATTCATGCAACGGTGTGGCAATGCTCTTCGGCCATCTCCTGACAGGCAAAGCCCAGATATTCTCCGATGTGCGTACCTACTGGAGCCCCGAGGCCGTGAAACGCGTCACCGGCAAAGAACTTACAGGTCGCGCAGCAGGCGGTATCATCCACCTCATCAACTCAGGCGCCACCACCCTCGACGCTACCGGCGAAATGACCGATGCCGAAGGCAATCCCGTAATGAAGCAGGTGGGCGACGTGACTGAAGATGACGTAAAAGCATGCCTGAAAGCCACTACGTGGTATCCTGCCGACCGCGACTACTTCCGCGGCGGAGGCTTCTCGTCGCACTTCCTCTCGAAAGGCGGCATGCCCGTGACAATGTCACGTCTCAACATCATCAAGGGACTCGGCCCGGTGCTTCAGATCGCCGAAGGGTGGACAGTGGAAATTGATCCCGAAATCAACCGGGCGCTCGACATGCGTACCGACCCGACATGGCCCACCACATGGTTCGTGCCTCGTCTGTGCGACAAGCCCGCATTCCGCGACGTATACTCGGTGATGAACAACTGGGGCGCCAACCACGGAGCAATCTCGTTCGGCCACATAGGTCAGGACCTCATCACTCTCGCATCGATACTCCGCATACCCGTGTGCATGCACAATGTCGACGACGACAAGATATTCCGTCCCGCCGCATGGAATGCGTTCGGCATGGACAAAGAGGGCGCCGACTACCGCGCATGCAAGAACTATGGTCCCATCTATAAATAATGCATGATATGGCAACTTCTCAAGAAATAAACCAATTTGTGGAAATGGCCCGGCGCGTAGGACGCGCCGGCCTTACCGTATGCAGCAGCGGCAACCTCTCCTGGCGCATAGGCGACGAAGTGCTTATATCGGGAACCGGCTCATGGGTGCCGGAACTGACGGCCGACCGCGTGTCGGTATGCCGTTTCAGCGACGGTGAAGTGCTCAACGGCATACGTCCGTCGATGGAATCGGTATTCCACCTCGGCGTGATGCGCGAGCGTGAGGATGTAGGCTGCGTGCTCCACTTTCAGTCGCCCTACGCTACTGCCGTGGCATGCATGAAACATCGTCCGACAGTATTCAATTTCACAGCCGAATGCCCCCTCCATGTCGGGGAGGAGATTCCGATGATACCCTACTACCGCCCCGGCTCTCCCGAACTGGCTGAAGCTGTGGTCGACGCAATGCGCGAGCATAACTCCGTCATGCTCCTCAAGCACGGACAGGTGGTATGCGGCAAGGACTTCGACCAGGCTATGGAACGCGCTATGTTCTTCGAGATGGCGTGTCGTATCGCTGTGCTCGACGGCGACAACGTCGACCCGCTCACCCGCGACGAGATTGATGACCTTGATGCTTATTTTCTTGGTAAACAGAGTAAATAATGCCGACAACAAGCACTGAAATAAAAACCGGCACACCCGCTTACATCGCCGTAGATTTCGGCGGCGGCAGCGGGCGCGTCATTGCCGGCATAATCGATGACGACAACTCGCTGAGGCTTGTGGAAATACACCGCTTCCCCAACCGGCAGGTGCGTTGCGGGGGCCGTCTCTACTGGGACTTCCTGTCGCTCTACGCCGAAATGGTCGAAGGACTGCGCAAGGCAGTCGCTTCCGGTCTGCGGTTGCGGAGCATAGGGATCGATACCTGGGGCGTCGACTTCGGTCTCATCGATAACAAGGGCAACCTCATCTGCAATCCCGTATGCTATCGCGACGAGGCTGTAGAAGGAATTCCTGAAGAGTTTTATGCAACCCACTCCCGAAGCGCCCATTATGCAGTCAATGGCACTCAGGTGATGGCAATCAATACCATGTTCAGACTGATGGCTTTGTATCGCGATGCCCCTGTCCTGATAAATGCGGCAAGCCATCTGCTGTTCATGCCCGACTTGTTCAGTTTCTATCTGACCGGCCGTATTTCCAATGAATATACCATTGCCTCGACGTCGGGACTTCTCAATGCAAGCACCCGCCAATGGGATTACGATTTTATCTACAAATTGGGATTGCCCTGCCAATTGTTCGGAGATATAGTGATGCCGGGTACATCGCGTGGCGTATTGAGACGCGATGTGTCGGCGTCAATCGGGGTGGATTATCCGGTTGAGGTCATCGCGGTAGGCTCGCACGACACTGCAAGCGCCGTCTTTGCCACAGCTACTTCCGACGGCACGACGGCATGGCTCAGCTCAGGCACATGGTCGCTGCTTGGCATCGACCTGCCCGAACCCGTACTGACCGAAGAGGCACGCGCCGCCGGTTTCACCAACGAGGGAGCCGTGGGCCGACGTATCCGCTTCCTGCAGAATATCACCGGGCTGTGGATGCTCCAGCGCCTCATGGCTGCATGGAGCGAAAAGGGTAATCCGATAGGCATAGAAGAACTTATCAATGAGGCCGAGAACGCCGGCATAGACACCGTGGTTGATGTCGACGACCCGGTATTCGCCTCGGCAGCCGACATGGAGACCGTCATTGCCGACTATTGCCGCCGCAACGGACTGCGTGTGCCGGCGACCCGGGGCGAATTTGCCCGCACCGTCATATCGTCGCTCGCTCAGCGCTACGCACGCGGCATCCGTCAGCTCGACACATTCCTCCCCTCGCCGGTGAAAAAACTGCGCATAATGGGTGGAGGAAGCCGCAACAAACTGCTCAACAGGCTTACGGCCGAAGCCGCCGGCATCGAAGTGGAAGCCGCCGATGTAGAGGCTACCGCGATAGGAAACATACTCGTGCAGGCCATCGCTGACGGGCGAGTGTCCTCGCGCGACGATTTAACATCCGTAACCGGATAAACAGACACACATGACACAAACACCAATCCATGAAGACTGAAACAAATACAGAAAACAACTCGATACTTCATTTCAAGGGAGTAAGCTACGTGGTGCCCTTCGTGCTCATCACGAGCTGCTTCGCCCTGTGGGGATTTGCCAACGACATCACCAACCCGATGGTCAAGGCGTTCTCCAAGATTTTCCGTATGAGTGTAACCGAGGGGGCGCTCGTGCAGGTGGCCTTCTACGGAGGCTACTTCGCGATGGCATTCCCCGCCGCGATATTCATACGCCGCTTCAGCTACAAGGCCGGCGTGCTGCTCGGCCTGGGGCTGTACGCTTTCGGAGCGCTTCTGTTCCTCCCCGCCAAGGAGACGGGCGAATATTATCCGTTCCTGATAGCATACTTCGTGCTGACCTGCGGACTGTCGGTGCTCGAGACATCGTGTAACCCGTATATCCTTGCGATGGGTTCGGAGGATACGGCGACACGCCGCCTCAACTTAGCGCAGGCATTCAACCCCGTAGGGTCGCTGCTCGGCATGTTCGTGGCTATGAATTTCATACAGAACCGTCTTGACCCTGCCGATACGGCCGACCGTGCCAACATGGGCGAGGCCGCATTCGAGGCAGTCAAAGAGCATGACCTTTCGGTACTTATCGGCCCATATCTCATAATCGGCGCGATAGTGATAGCGATGCTGCTTGTGATACGTTTCTCGGGCATACCGAAATGCGGCGAACCGACGAAGAAAATCAATTTCTTCGGCTCATTGCGCCGCATATTCAGGCTGCGCCGTTACCGCGAAGGTGTCATAGCGCAATTCTTCTATGTAGGCGCGCAGATCATGTGCTGGACATTCATAATCCAGTACGGTACCCGCGTGTTTACAGGTGAAGGCATGGAGGAGAAAGCCGCCGAAGTGCTGTCGCAGCAGTACAACATCATAGCCATGATAATATTCTGCTGCTCGCGTTTCATCTGCACTTTCCTGCTCAAATATTTCAATCCCGGAATACTGTTGCGCACACTCGCGATAGCAGCGGGAGTATTCACCCTCGGCGTGATATTCATCGACGGCATCTTCGGCCTGTACTGCCTGGTGGCAGTGTCGGCATGCATGTCGCTGATGTTCCCCACCATCTACGGCATAGCTCTTGACGGACTCGGCGAAGACGCCAAATTCGGCGCCGCCGGCCTGATTATGGCCATCCTCGGCGGCTCGGTATTGCCCCCGCTTCAGGCAAGCATCATCGACAAGGGCGTCGTGCTCGGCATGCCGGCGGTCAACGTCTCGTTCGTACTGCCGCTGATATGCTTCATCGTAGTGATGGTATACGGCCACCGCACCCGCAAAGTGAAAGCATAAAGAACATTGCAAAAACAATAAGAACATTGTAGGGACACGATTCATCGCTGTTTACTTACGCTGCGTTGATAGGGGCGGGGGCGTCTCGCCCCCGTGGTAACTTTCGGTGTGTAAGAATAATACACCGAGGGCGAGACGCCCTCGCCCCTATCTATACCTAACCTATTAAGTAAACAGCATTGTGACGCGATGAATCGCGTCCCTACAAATTGACAAGATTAATTATATAAATTATGACAGAAGGATTTAAAGTAAAGCAATATGACGTGCCCGTGAAACGCTACTGCCGCACCATGCAGTTGCGCGAGGGCGACCAAAAGTTCATCGACGACTACCGCCACGCACATTCCGAAGGCGTGATATGGAAAGAGGTAATCGACGGTATACGCGAGGTAGGTATCCTCGAAATGGAAATCTACATCCTCGACAACAAGCTGTTCATGATAGTGGAGACCCCGCTCGATTTCAACTGGGACGAGGCGATGGTACGGCTTGCCAAGCTTCCCCGCCAACAGGAGTGGGAAACATTCATGTCACGTTTCCAGGACTGCTCCGCCGAAGCCACAGCCGACGAAAAATGGCAGATGATGGACCGCATGTTCCATCTGTATTAATATCCGCCATCTTCTTTATCGCTAACCACAAATCGCCCGGCACGGGCTTAACCATTCTCAGAGAATGTTGCATAACTTACTAAATATAACAACTATAGCGCGGACACGATAAACCGCGTTCCAATGCTGTTTACGTAAGCTGAGTTGATAGCGGGGGCGTCTCGCCCCCGTGGTAACTTTCAGCGTGTAAAAATAATACCATGGGGGCGAGACGCCCCCCTATCCATGCATCTTAAGTAAACAGCATTGAATCGCGTCCCTACAATTTGCGGCTGCTTTTGATCGTTAATTATAATTTTTCAACATTCACATATTGATAGCGGGAGGTCGCTGCCGGAAAAAAATGCGCCGGCTTGGTCGAGCCGGCGCATGGTTGTATTTTCACGGGAGGGTTCTTGTCAGTTCATTAATATTCCGGGGAGGCCGGGGAGGCGGGATGCCTGATAGACGCGAGCGAACTGACGTACGAAGTCGAGGGCACGGCGTCCGGGCTTTTCAATCTTAATTTCTTTTTCTGACACTGATGTTACGGTAACGGGAGTAGAGATTTCTTTCATTGGCATAATGTGTTAGTAGTGAATGATACGACGCCGGTGTCTGTTTGCGACGTCTGCTATTATAACGCCTGAAGAGCTTTATTTATTGTATCTGTCGTAAATATTTTTTAATGAACACTGTAACGTGTCGGAACGATGAAAATTGCCTTTAAAAGCGAATTTATTTATTAAGAATGGTTAATTGGACATCGTTTGTCTTGGTTATTAGAAAAATATGTAGTACATTTGTAGTTACGGGAAATGAATTCTGCGATTTTAAAAGAGTTTCCCCATTGATTTATTATTATTAATTAAACCTGTATTCAGCCTATTGACCATCATTACTCTTTATTAACACCTTATAATATAGTAATGCAAAATCTTACTCGGCTCACCGACGAACAGTTGGTTACAGCCTATGCCGATGGTAACAACGAGGCTTTCGACACATTATTGACACGCCACCAGAGCCGTGTCTTCTCCTATATATTCAATATTGTCAAAAACCGCGAGCTTGCCGACGATATATTTCAGGAGACGTTTGTCAAAGCTATAACGACAATCAAGCAAGGACGTTACACCGAGAGTGGAAAATTCTCGGCGTGGATAACCCGCATCGCACACAACCATATCATCGACTACTACCGTCAGGAGAAAGCCAACGGTGTTGTTTCGGCCGATGACATGGATTTATCTCTCCTCAACCGCAAGGAACTTGCCGAGGATACTATTGAGGATTTCCTGATTGATTCACAGATTTCAGCTGATGTGCTCAATATAATGAACCAGTTGCCGCAGCTGCAGCGCGAGGTCATCGACATGCGTTTTTTCCGTGACATGAGTTTCAAGGATATAGCCAAGGCAACCAATGTCAGCATCAACACGGCGCTCGGCCGCATGCGCTACGCCATACTCAACATGCGCCGCATCGCGAAGGAGAACAATATAACCCTTTCGCGCTGAGCCGGCGCGAGGTTCACCGCATATAAGCTGCGGCCACTATCAACGGTGGCCGCAGCTTTTTTATTTTTCGAGGGGGATATCGCCGGGTGTTGCCACGAGGCAAGCTGAAATTGCAGTGCATATCACTGCGATATTAAATGGAGTTACCACGGGGGCGAGACGCCCCCGCTCCACTCAACTCCACTCAGCTCCACTCAACTCAAGTTAAAAGCATTCCTTCCACCATTATGATGCACTTTTGCCGTTAGGATTTTTTTGCAGGGATGGAACTTTAATGTCCGGGTATGAACTTAATGCGGGGCCGGAATGTTTTTTGTGTGTAGGATTTATAAAAAAATCCAAAGATTGTATAAAAATTGGCAAATTTTGCTGCCGGTGATTTTTTATTTTCATTTTTATTATTTGTTATATGACAGCGTTAAGACAATGCGCTTTTGTTGCCGGATTAGCTTTTTTTGCTACCGCCAGCATCAATGCAAGCGAAAGCCAGTCCGACTCGAATGAAGCAGCATCTTCAGAGGCCGGCGAAGCCGATTACAGGGCTATAACAACCATCGCGGTTGAATCGGAGAGTGATTATGTGCCTGTACCTGACAGGGCTATAGTTATTACGGGGGGCGACAACGGCGTGCACCGTGAAGTAGTAAGAGTGCTGTATGACACTTCGGATATGCATTTTCAGGATGCGAGTGTGCCGCGCTTCCTCATGATAGACCGCCAGGGGAACACATTGTTCGGTATCGGCGGATATGTGGAGGGCGTGATACAATATGATTTCGACGGAGCCATCGACGGTGACGGTTTTGTGACCCACAATATCGCCGTGCCTTCCAATCCGACGCTGCGCAACCGGCTGGGCGCCGACGCCACGCATACAAATCTTGTGCTCCAGTTGCTGCGCAATACCAAATTAGGCGTATTGAACGCATACGTACAGGGAAATTTCTCGGGCGATTCATACGGATTCAAACTCAAAAAAGCGTACATCAGACTGCATAACGTGACTGCGGGCTATGCGCGCTCTACGTTTGAGGACGGTGCCTCGGGATCGCCGACAATCGACTATCAGGGTCCGTCGGGTGCGGTGTCAGCCACCAATTTGCTGTTGCAATACCGCGTGCCCCTCGACAAGCATTTCACAGTGGCTATTTCGGCCGAACTTCCGCAGGCTGACTATACGCTGACCACGGGCGCCAACGAGGCGATAAACCAGCGTTGTCCCGATATACCGGCGTATGTGCAATATCAATGGGCAGGAGGCGACAGCCATGTGCGCGCATCGGCGCTGTTCCGACAGCTGTCGTACCGCAATCTTGCCAAGGCCGAAAACAGATTTGCAACCGGCTGGGGCGTACAGCTCAGCGGCGTGGCTAAAATCAGTTCGATAGCCGAAGTATATTATCAGGCTGTATACGGCAAGGGCATAGCCAATTACATCAATGATATATCGGAATTCGGATATGACCTTATCAGCGACGGCGCAGACGGCAAGATGAAGACACCGGGGTCGTTCGGCGTGGCAGGAGGCGTGAGACTCAACCTGTCGGACCGCGTATTCGTGTCGAGCACCTACAGTTTCTGCCGTCTGTATGACCAGGAAAATATGGGGCCGGACGCATACCGCCGTGGCAATTATGCAGTGGTGAACTGCTTCTACACCCCTATCAGCGACCTGCAGGTGGGCATCGAATATCTGCACGGACGCCGCACCGACATGAGCCACGAGCACGGCATCGCCAACCGGCTCGAAGCTATGGTACAATATAGCTTTTAAATTTTATTAGCAAACCATCGACAGATGAAAGGTGTTGAAAACATAGCTTAAACAAATAACTTATATAACCATATAACACACAATACTATGGATAGAATAATAGCTCTTTCAGAGATAAAAAGCGCCGTCGAGGAGGCTTACGAGAGTTTTAAATCGTCAAAAGAAGGCGCAGTTGACCCGCTGCTCGAGGGTACTGACCCCAAGAAATTCGGCATAACTATAGCGTTGGCCGACGGTACTATAATCAGCAAAGGCGACACTGACGCCGCATCACCGTTAGGGGGTATCATCAAGGTGCCACTCTCGACCATATTGCTGAGCCAGAACACGCCCGAGGAACTCATAAAGAAAAGCGGACACTGCCCGTGCAACGCGCAACCCGGCAAACCCCATATCCACGGTGCCCATGGCATACGCGCGATTTCGGCAATAGAACCGATAGGCGACCCTGACTCGAAATGGAATTTCATAGAGAACCGTATGATTGACCTGATGGGCTCGGCACCCATTCTCGATGACAAGGTATATGAGGCTCTCAAGAAGAAAGCTGTCGACGACGATACCGTGAACCAGCTCGCGAAAGACGGCTATTATCTGTATGACGATGCCACAATGTCGACCGACCTCTATATAAGAGCCCGCTCGATGACGGCTACGACCGAACAGCTTGCCATGATGGCTGCCACGATCGCTGCCGACGGAGTGAACCCCGTGACGGGCAAAATAGTGTTTGACGGCGAAATCGCCAAACATGTAGTGGGTATGATGGCCGCGAAGGGTCCGCGCAAGATGACTTTGCCGTGGGACATGGCTGCCGGTCTGCCTGCCAAGTCAAGTTTCGGCGGCGCGATAGCAGGTGTTTATCCCGGTGTGATGGGTATCGCGGCATACGCTCCGCTGCTTATGCCTAACCGCGTGTCGGAAAAGGCTGCAAAGGCCATAATGACGATAATGCACAAGCTGGACATTAGCGTGTTCCAAAGCGCACGGCTTGTTATCGACAAGGATAAATAACATAGCAGACGATTGAGAGTTTTTTCCAGCTAATTCTCATGTCAGAGAGATGCCCTGTGGTAGTCCGCAGGGCATTTTTTTAATTTTGAATTTTGAATGGGGAATTTTGAATTTGCGGGCGGGGAGATTTTAGCTAATGTAGCTAAAATAGCTAATGTAGCTATTATAGCCATTTTAGCTATTTTAGCTACCATGGCTACTTTAGGCGGGTTGAGCGGATTTTTTGCGGGGAGGCGGTGTGGAAGCTCGAGTTTGTTAGATAAAACGGGTATTTTATGACAATTTTGCTTTATTTTCAAAATTAATGTAGCAAAATGTTGCATATTTCAATTGGAATATTTACCTTTGCAAACAAAATACAGAAAGACCTTGCAGGAAGGTTACAACTAAGGTAAAAACAACTTCATTTTAAATAAAATCAGTAAATAGATGAAAGCAGCAGAAGTACTTGACGACCTGCGTCGTCGTTTCCCCAACGAGCCTGAATATCTTCAGGCTGTGGAAGAGGTAATCACATCAATCGAGGACACTTACAACCAGTATCCCGAATTTGAGCGCTACAACCTGATTGAGCGTCTGTGCATACCCGACAGAATTTATTCGTTCCGCGTATCATGGGTTGACGACAAGGGAGTTGTCCGCAACAATATGGGTTACCGTATCCAGCACTCCAACGCTATCGGCCCGTACAAGGGAGGTATCCGTTTCCACTCATCGGTAAACCAGTCAATCCTGAAGTTCCTTGCATTCGAGCAGACATTCAAGAACTCGCTCACCACGCTTGCCATGGGCGGCGCAAAGGGCGGCTCGGATTTCTCGCCCCGCGGCAAGAGCGATATGGAGGTGATGCGTTTCTGCCAGGCTTTCATGACCGAGCTTTGGCGTCATATCGGTGCCGACACCGACGTGCCTGCCGGCGATATAGGTGTAGGCGGCCGTGAAGTAGGCTACATGTACGGTATGTACAAGAAGATGGCCCGCGAATTTACCGGAACTTTCACCGGCAAGGGCCGCGAATTCGGCGGTTCGCTGATACGTCCGGAAGCTACGGGTTACGGCAACGTATATTTCCTCCTCAACATGCTCGCCACCAAGGGTATCGACATCAAGGGCAAGCGTGTGGCCATCTCCGGATCGGGCAACGTGGCAACCTATACGGCAGAAAAGCTGCTCCAGCTCGGCGCAAAGGTTGTGTCGATGAGCGACTCGGACGGCACGGTAATCATCCCTGACGGCATGACCGAGGAACAGCTGAAATTCGTGTTCGAGCTCAAGAACATATACCGCGGCCGCATCAGCGAGTTCGCCGAGGAGTACAAACTCCCCTACTATCCCGGCCAGCGTCCCTGGACTTTGGTTAAGGCCGACATCGCAATGCCTTCCGCAACCCAGAACGAGCTTAACGGCGAAGAGGCACGCGCCCTTCTGGCCAACGGCTGCATAGCAGTGAGCGAAGGCGCCAACATGCCCTCAACTCCGGAAGCTATCAAGGAATTCCTTGCCGCCAAGATACTTTACGCTCCCGGAAAGGCAGCCAACGCCGGCGGTGTGTCGGTATCGGGTCTTGAGATGGCTCAGAACTCGCAGAAGCTCTCATGGAGCGCTGAGGAGGTAGATGCCAAGCTCAAATCAATCATGGCTGAAATCCACCACCAGTGCACACTCTTCGGCAAAGAGGAGGACGGATATATCAACTATGTCAAGGGTGCTAACGTCGCCGGCTTCATGAAGGTGGCACGCGCCATGATGGCACAAGGCGTTCTCTAATCGATTACATAAAAAAGCGGGGCTGCCGGTTGGCAGCCCCGCTTTTTTAATGCATAATTCATAATGCATAATTCATAATTATGGCTGCTCCTCCGGGAAGCAGCCGTATTTTTTGGGAATAAGGTCGTTAAGGACTCTAAGGTCATTAACGACTTTAATGACTTTGGGGGGATTTTTTATTGGGTATTGGGTATTGGGTATTGAGTATTGCTTATTGTCTGTATGTTTATTTATTTGGTGTCGGTGAGGCGGCGCATTGTGGAGATGTCGTCGAGGTAGTCCTGCATGTCCTGTTCGTGATCGGCTTCCTCGGCGAGGATTTTCTTGGCGAGCTCGTTGGTTATGTAGTCTTTGCCTTCGGTAAGTTCGGCAAGTTCCTGATAACGGCGCATTGCACACTCTTCGGCTATCAAGATAGTCTTGAGGAAGTATTCGGAGTTGAATGCGGTGGGGGTGTCATATACGCAACGGGCGTGTTTGAACCATTCCTGCGGTGTCAGTACGGGCACGCCTTCAAGTTCGATAATGCGGTCGCATATCATTGATGCATGGTGCAATTCCTCCTGTGCATGTTCTTCAAATTCTCGCTGCAGGTCGACGCGCTGCGCACCGACAACCATTTTTGCCGCGGTCCAATACTGATAGTACGCGAGCCATTCTTCAGACAAAGCTGCGTTGAGCTGGTCGAGCACTTTTGCCACATCTATTTTCCCTTTCAACAGGGCTACACTTTCTCTTGCCATAATCTTATTTTTTAATTAAAATCTCACCTATATAACACGTCGAGACAGGATTGGTTCACCGAAAGCCGTATTGAACACGAAGGGGTGACATTATGTTTTATCTATGAACCAAAGATGAAATAAACGATAAGCATTATGTCAACAAGAATTGTTTCAACTATCGCGCCTCTTTCAAGAATGAGGCGAAGCAGGGATATTATATCGCCGCTTGAGTTCAAGCGTATAACGCTGGATGACATGGGCGCTATAAGCCGATTTCTGACTCATTCGAAGTCGCGCACGTGTGACTACACCGTGGGCGGGATATACATGTGGGTGCACTATTTCAATTACAGCTACTGCATATACCGCAATACTCTTTTCATACAGGGGGTGAGCGAGGAGGATATGGGACGGCCGGCATTTTCAATGCCTTTAGGTGAGCTTCCGCTCGATGAGTCGGTGTCTCTGCTAAAGGAATACTGCGAACAAAACGGTCTCCCGCTGCGGTTTTCGGCAATCCCCGAAGATTGCATCAGTGAGTTCAGACAGGCCGGGGAGTGGACTGTGGAACCGCTTGCCGACTGGGCTGACTACCTCTATGACGCGGAGGGTATAGCGACACTCTCGGGAAAGAAATACTCCAAGAAACGCAATCACGTGAACCGGTTCATGCTCGACAATCCCGAGGCGCAACTGCATGCCATAATCGAGGAGGATACGGAACGGATACTCAACGCTTTTTACAGCTGGGACAATACGGAGGAGATACAGTCGCTGACGGCAATCGAGGAACGCGACATGACGGTAAACGTAATGGAACATCTGGCACAGTTGCCGGGATTTGAAGGGGCGTGGCTCGATGACGGACGCGGCAATATCGTGGCTTTCACCGTAGGTGAGGTAATAGGCGACACGCTGTATGTGCATATCGAAAAGATGGATCATGAGGTGTCGGGCGCGGGCACGGCGGTGTTCCACCTGTTTGTGAAGGCGATGATGGAGAAATATCCGGAGCTGCGTTACTGCAACCGTGAGGAGGATGTGGGTGACGAGGGATTGCGACAGGCGAAATTGTCGTATCACCCGTCGGATGTTTTGCAGAAGTATGACCTGATCGGAGCATAAAATTGAAAAAAGTTTAGTAACTTTGGGGGTATAAAATCAGATGGGCTTACTATAAATGATCAGGCAGGCCCACTCAAGGATGGTAAAAGAGATGTCGTCAATCGAGCAAAACAGCATAATGACAGGGGGAGACGGAATGGCCGGAGGGAATAAGACAAGGGGGAACAGAATCAAGGTGTGGGTGGAGGCGATGCGTCTGCGCACGCTTCCGGTGTCGGTGGCCGGGGTTATTGCCGCGATGGCTCTCGGCAAGATATTCGGCTGCTTCAGGATTGTGCCCGCGCTGCTGTGCCTGCTGTTTGCGGTGCTCGCGCAGATTTCATCGAATTTCGCCAACGAATATTTCGACTACCGCGACGGCCTTGACCGTCCGGGGCGCGTGGGGCCGAGGCGCGGCGTGACCGAGGGTGACATAACCCCGCAGTCGATGTTGCGTGCCACAATCGCGAGTCTTGCCGCAGCCTGCATCACAGGTTGCGTGCTGATAATATGGGGCGGCTGGGAGCTTATCCCGGTAGGGCTGCTCATAGCGGGAGGCGTATTCGCCTATTCGGCGGGGCCGTATCCGTTGTCGCACCACGCATTGGGGGAAGTTGCGGTAGTGATATTCTTCGGCGTGATACCCGTCAACATGACGTATTATATCATGGGGCACCAATTCGGGGAGACAATACTGATGGTATCGCTTGCCATAGGGCTTATGGGCGCCAACATACTGCTTGTGAACAATTATCGTGATATTGAAGATGACCGCGCGGTCGGCAAGCATACGATAGCCACGCTGTTCGGCGGCAAATGCGCCTCGACGCTTTATCTGCTAAACGGGTGGATTGCCATGATGCTGACTGCACCGCTGTTCATCGAACTGCCCCTCGCGATATGGGCGGCTCCGGCGCTTTACTTAGGATGCCACACAATGCTGTGGTGCGCACTGCTGCGCCGTCGCGGCCGCGAACTCAACAAACTCTTAGGTATGACCGCGCTCAACATGTTGGCGTTCACACTGGTCTTCGCGCTTATAGTATTCGTGATATAACCGGCAGCCCCACGGTTAAAGTCCCCAATTCAGATAAAACATACTCTCAGAATAAAATAAACGACAATGTCGACACTGACACCTGTAATACAGCTCAAAAGCCCGAAATTATACTATACCGGAGTGATGCTCACCAATCCGGCCGAAACGGACATAGTGCAGGGCATCAATGTGGTGATAGGAGCCAACAGCTCGGGAAAGTCAACATTAGGCAACATACTCGAAAAGGGGTGGAATTTCCGCACTAATGTAATAACCTCACCATTAGGGAAGCCGTCGGTAAAGAAAATCGAATTCTCCGATATACATTCGCTGCCGGGGCTTAATGTAGAATATTACCAGCAGCGGTATGAGGCCACGATGAATGACGAGGTGCCGAGTGTGGCCGACATTCTCGGAGATAAAATCAACAGCGCCCGATGGGAGGAGCTGACACAGATGTTTCACCTGCATGGAGTGGAGGAACGCAAAATCAACTACCTGTCGTCGGGCGAGCTGAGGAAACTGCTCATAATCAATGCTCTCATCAACCCTGTCGACGTACTGATACTCGACAATCCGTATATTGGTCTCGACGCGGGTTCGCGCGTGATACTCAACGAAGCCATCGACGCGCTCAACCGGCGGGGCATCACGACAGTGCTGCTCGTGGCCAATCCGACAGACATACATCCCCACGCCACGCAAGTGATACCGATGCAGAATCTCACCATATTGCCCGCAATCAGGGAGTTCAGTTCCATAAAATGGGTGCAGTCTTCGGTAATGCATCTTTTCGACTACGCCGTCAACATTGCCGACATACCGCTGCCACCGGCCATTGACAACGAGCCGGTGGATACGGTGATGAAAATATCGCACGGGGTGGTCAACTACGGCAACCGCCGCATAATCGACGGGATAGACTGGGAGGTGAAGGATGGCCAGTGCTGGGCGCTGTCGGGACCGAACGGTTCGGGGAAATCGACACTGCTGTCGCTGATATGCGCCGACAATCCTCAGGCCTACTCCAATGACATAACCCTTTTCGACCGCCGGCGCGGAAGCGGCGAATCGATATGGGACATCAAACGGCGCATATCGTTCGTAAGTCCGGAACAAAGCCTGCATTTCCATCCGGCGGGCGATGTGGCTACGATAGTGGCGCAAGGGCTGAATGACACCACCGGAGTGTTCATTCCCCTCAAGCCGGGACAGAAGGAGCTTGCCGAACAGTGGCTCAGGCTGCTTCATTTAGAGCACGTGGGACCGCGCAGCATAGGCACGCTGTCGGGCGGCGAGAAGCAGATGGTGATGCTGGCGCGAACGTTCATAAAGCAACCGCGACTGATGATATTCGACGAACCGCTGCACGGACTCGACTATGCCCGCGCCCGCGCCGCCCGCGCCATCATAAACCATTTCGCCGCGAGGTCGCGCGCCTCGGAGGGACGCTACCCGCTGTCGCTCATATTCGTGAGCCACTATGCGGAGGAACTGCCTGAATGTGTAACCTATACAAAAACTCTCGGATAAACGCCGTGCAACTGACCCGACTGCATATTACCAATTTCAAGAATATCGCCGAAGCCGACCTGAGTTTCAGCCCGAACATCAACGCGCTGCTCGGCGACAACGGCATGGGCAAAAGCAATCTGCTCGATGCCATATATTACCTCAGTTTCTGCAAGAGCTTCACGTCGCTCCCCGACGCGGGGATAGTACGCGCGGGCGAGACGTTCACGATGATGCAGGGCGACTATCTGCGCCGCGGCACGGAGGAGCAGGTAGCGTTCGGATATGCCGCTGGGAAGCGTAAATCATTCAAGCGCGGCGGCAAGGAGTACAGCAGGCTGAGCCAGCACATAGGGCTGTTTCCGCTCGTGCTCGTATCGCCGGCCGACATGGAGCTTGTGGGGGGCGGTACGGAATGCAGGCGCAAGTTCATCGACATGCTCATATCGCAGACCGACGCCACCTATCTCAACCACCTGATACGCTACAACTCGGCGCTGCAACAGCGCAACCGCCTGCTGCGCGACCATATTGCCGACCCCAATCTCTATATTGCCGTGGAAATGACGATGGAGATGTCGGCGGAATATATCACAAACGCCCGACGGGAGATAACGCAACGTCTGCGCGACACATTCATAAGGCATTACCGCGACATAGCGCGCACACAGGAGACGCCGGGGATAGAATACCGTTCGGCGCTCGACATGTCGGGGCGCAGATACTGCGAGCTTCTCGACGAGTCGCGCCGCAGGGACGAGATTGTAGGTCACACTACGACCGGTCCGCACCGCGATGACCTCGAACTGACGCTTGACGGAATGGCGGTGAAGAATACCGCGTCGCAAGGGCAGTCGAAAACATTCACGATAGCGCTGCGGCTGGCTCAGTACGAGTTCATGCACGAGGCCACGGGGATGAGGCCGCTATTGCTGCTCGACGATATATTCGACAAACTGGATTCGCGACGCGTGGCAAACATTGTCGAAATCGTGAACCGTGACATATTCGGCCAAATATTCATAACGGATACCAACCGTGACCATCTCGACTCCATCATGTCGACCATGACCGGTGCGGAGTACAGTTTATGGAACGTCAGTTCGGGAAAATTCGAACCTATAAAATAACCGCGCGATGAAACGTACTGAACCTATATCAATAAAACAACTCATCGACAAGGTGATGCTTGAGAGCGACACCCGCGAGGCGATGATGCAGCAGCGGGCGTCGTATCTGTGGACCGAGGTTGTGGGAGCGGGAGTCAACAGGTTTACGTTCCGGCGGTATGTCGACAAGGGGGTGCTCCACGTGTATATTACGTCGGCATCGCTGAAAAACGACTTGGGATTTCTGAGGCAGAACATACTGAAGGAAATCAACAGCCGGCTTGGTGCGGAGGTGCTAAGCGACATTGTGATACACTGAAACATTGACAGGATTGGCGGTCGCACCGGGGTGCGGCCCATCGTTTTGATGTTTCCGACAACATCGCGCAATTTATTATAAAACAGCTTAATACGATACAAAAATGAGATACCAATTACCTGAATGTAAAAATCCGAAAGTGCCGGCACCGGTGTGCGAGTTCAGCCACAAGATGCCGCTGCAGGTACGTTTCAACGATATTGATATATTAGGGCATATCAACAACTCGGTATATCTGTCGTTTTTTGATCTGGCAAAGGCCGAATATCTGACGGGGGCCACTTCGGCACGCGTGGAGATAGGCGGCATAGCTGTTGCGATAGTGAACATCAACTGCCAGTTTTATTCGCCGGGTTATTTCAACGAGCCGCTGGAGGCTGCCACGACTGTGACAAGAGTGTCGCACCGCAGCCTGTGCATGGAGCAGCGCATATACAACCCGACCAACGGCGACGTGAAGTGCATTGCCACGACAATCATGGCCGGATTCGACCCGAAAACAGCCCGGGGGACCGAGATACCGCAGGAGTTTATCGCTGAACTTGAAGCGTTTGAAGGCAGAAAACTATTTGTGGAAAAGGCCGGCGGAAAGCAGTAAAAGAACGCTGAGGGTGTTGCAAAACCTATATATAACGCATCATCTTGTAGGACTGCACCCCGGTGCAGCCGCCAAGCAGCTAATAATCAACCTTCGCTATCGGCTGCTCCGGGGAGCAGCCCTACATTTTACAGCCGTCAACATCAGTTCCACCTCTACTATAATGGCCAAAACCATTTGAACGATAAAAAGATTTGCAGGATAAATAAAAAAAGGCTATCTTTGCAGACACTAACAGGCTGCTCGAATGGTGGAATGGTAGACACGAAGGACTTAAAATCCTTTGGCTATTGCAGCTGTGCGGGTTCGAGTCCCGCTTCGAGCACAACCCAAAATCGCAATCGCTTGAAAATTAAGTGGTTGCGATTTTTGATTTTCCATTTTTGACTACCGTTTGACTACCTGCGCGAAAATTAGCAAAAAAGCGCCTCAACAGCTCGGTGCTATCGGGGCGCTTTAGGTGTCTTAACTCGTGGCCTCTGTGCCTCACGGCATAGGACAACAAACGTATTTTTCGACAAAATTATAATTTTTTTCTTTGCCGGCCAACAAATGCTGAAATTTCTTTGCCGGCACACAAATGCGGGCGTTTCTGTGCGGGCACACAAATTCCGCATTTTCTCCGTCGGCCAACAAATGCTACATATCGCCGAATGCGTATACCATTATGTTGATTTCGTGGTAATAGGCGGCAATCCGGTGGCCTATGTCCATTACATTTGCGAGCGCCGCGGTGGCTCTATCGGCCACTATACGCTCATTCTCTGTTTTTGCCCTCCGGGAGTAATCCATGACTACCCGCATCAGATAGGACAAATCGGGGGTTAACTCTATTTTTGAGCAAAAGTCGGCGATTTGCCATAAAACATACATCGCGGTTTTATCGACGTTGAGGCTGCCTCCCTCGTCGGTTACAGTTCCATAAAGGCGTGTCTGCTCGGCAATCCTGCGGGCCGCGTCCTGCCATTCGTTGGTGTTTATTGTCATAAGTTTTTAGCATAAAAAAACCGTAGTAAGTGTTGCTAAAGTACTTATGACATGACTTTCGGGGCGTCTCCGCTACCCGACACTTCTACGGTTAAAATACGTTCAATTAGGGGCACAAAAATAGCCGGTGGTGTTCCGGCGGCATTCCGTACCGTCATAAGATTTTAGCGTCACAAACATACGACTTTTTTTTTAATGCCGCAACGTTTTGGAAATAAAAAACGCCCCTCGGTTAGGTGTCCTCGGCCACGTGAGTTGCCGTGAGGGTGTTTCCACTGCCTCCACCATACAAAGGGCGAATAAGGTGCATTGCAACCGTTTTTGGCGGTCGCTCACGTGTTTAGGAGTTGCAAATATAGTAATTATTTCTGAAAAAACAAGGAGGCTGAAAAACCGGCCTCCCGTAGAGCGTGCGAGGGTAGATTAATGCCACAATCACGCAATGCAAAATTAATACTTTCTACTAAAAAAACAAAATAGCCAGCAAGAAATCGGGCAGGAAAAATCGCATCTGCTTACGGCGTAAACAAAGCAAAAGGCGGGTTTCCCCGCCTTAAAACCTCAAGCGACGGTGGTGTTCCCTCGCTTCCTTAAGGTTTTTGCAAATATAATAACTTTTATCGACATTACAACATTTGGCCGAAATTTTCAGGTCATTTTTTGTCCGGCAACCCCAAAATCGGGGGTTGCGGCGCGGTATTTCCCAAACCGCGGATTGCTGCCCGTTCGGAAATACCCGTTTTAAGGGCAATACGGCGCTCGTGAGCCGCTTTAATGCTTTCGGATAAGGATTCTATCATCTGAGGTGTTTCCATCGCTTAAAAAGGCTTTAAATAAATTTTGAATAGTCTACAAGTTGCGCGGCCTTGATATGGCCGTTGTCGTCGGGCACGAAATAGCGTGTAAGTGCACCCCTGTCCCAAGCGTCGGGGGCGTTGCCTTTAAAAAAGTCATTCATGGCCTTTACGGCTGCCTGGTGGCGGTCGTATGCTTCGAGCAACGCCGGGTCGGTGATATAGACGCTTGCCGCCTCACGGATTGCGTCGGCGTCCGTCATGAGCCGGTAACCGGTACGATAGTCGACGCCCTCCCCGGGCGCTTCCTCCTCCAGCCTGTACACCTCGGGGTCAGCCAGACGCCGGAACTGTGCGCCCGGTATTGAGTGCGCCTCATCAAATGCCGCCTCAACCTTATCGCGAATGATTTCCAGCAATAGGCCGGTCGCATCTTTGGGGGTGTTGGCCTTTACTGACGCCTCGATACACTCGGTACGCATCGCCTCGGGGCTGACAGTGTACCGGAGTACCGATTGGAGGCTGACGGGCAATCCAAGTTCCAGCATAGCCGGAATGATTTTACTATTAGCGAAATCACATACCGCGGCCGCCTCGTTCTTAATCTGCGTCTCGCGCCCGAAATTTTCCCCGATTTTCACGCGCCGGGGCTGCGCTTCCTGTTCTTTTTTTCTCATAATTCGGTATTTTAGTGATTGAAATTGTTTACACTATAGGCGTTTGAGGTGCTGTCTTGGCTGCATACTCGGCTGCGAGTATGCTCGACACGTCAAGAAAGTGGTCTACGTGGCTGATATTGTGGGGGCGCTCCCTCGCTTGCGGGCTATCGACATAGAGAGCCATCATGCCGGATAGGATTTGGAGCGCTTCAGCGCCGGTGCCGAAATAGGACAACCATTCGCGCACCCGTTTTAATCTGGATTTTTTTGCGCTTTCATTTTTCGCCGCGCCGCGGCTTAATTGAAATTCAACCGGCAATTTTGCCCATAGTCGGTTGAAATCCGAAACAGTCAACGGCTTCTCACGCGCGCACGCGGACTGAATGCCTGAAGGGTCTAATCTTTGATTAGACAAAGGTTGAACTTGTTCAACCTCTATATTCTTTTCTTCTTTCAAATTCATATAATCATTCTCCATATAATCATTCTCCATTAATACATTATAGCTTAGTTCTTGGTTAGTTTCGGTTAGTTCTTGGTTAGTTTCGGTTAGTTGTGGGTTAGTTCCGCGTCGTCCGTTCGGGTTGTTTCGGCTGCCTTTGGGTGCACCTTTGCTCCGTTTGCCGTTTTCCTGATTGCGTTTCCTCGCCGCTTTGGCACGGTCTATGGCCGCTATTATTCCCGATACCATGGCCTCCAATGCGCCTGTTGGGTCAACATCGCCAATGGGGGTAAATCGTCCGTAACAACCGTACTCCACAACCGCACTCAGCACGGCAAATTGCACCCGTTCACTCTTTAGCATTTTAATCTGTTCCCACATAAACGGCGCAAATACGAAAGTATCGCCATTCCCGTTTAAATCCCGGATGCATTCTTGTTCCATTTTAGTAAATCGCCATAGGGTTTGACACTCATTTTGAATTTATCCATTACACGGCGCCCCATCTTTGGCAATGGCTGGCCGTTGACGTAGGCTATTAACGCAAGTTCAAGCCTCAACCGCGTACAAATACGGCTGCTCTCGAGAGCGCGCCGGTATATAGCCTCATATCGCGCCGCCAATAGCGCTTTGGCCGCTTCCGGTTCTGTCATTCCGGCGCCTACGGCCTCCGCGTACATCGCCGGCGTCATTTCACTGCTTATGCTCATCGTGGTATATAATATCGTTTATATTTTCCGTCCCGGCCTGCTTCCCAATAATCAAGCACGTTGACACCTTTATTTCGCAAGTTCCTGATTTCGCTGCGCGGGTCAGCGATACGCAGACGCATTGCAATTTCTATAACCGAATGCGTGGCGCCGTCTGCGAGCATAGCAAACAGCCGTTTTTGTCTTAATGTTAAAGCTATCATTTTCCGGTATTATTTTTGGTCTCGAGCATTCTGTCAATGTCAGACGCCCGGTATAAAACTTTTGTCCCTATTTTCACGGGGTTGAGGTATCCCATTTTCGCCCACCGCCATAAGGTGGACAATGTCACGTTGAGCGCCTTTGCGGCGTCCTCCCGCGTCATGGTCGGCCTTTCCCGGTGCGATGCTATCGCCTCGGCGGTTCTGGTTCGTTCACTCTGTACCATCTCGGCCACTGCTTGCCGGAGGTCGGCGGCTGCTACCTGCACAATTACCCCAGGGGTGCCGCTTACTATTGCTTTGTAGGTCGCTGTGTCCATTTGTGTTGTATTTTTATTGCAAAGTTGTACAAAAAGACACATTTACCCACATAAAAACAATCCTCCAAATTTATATAAACAAATAAGGAGGATTATTTTAATTGCCTGTTTATAAATAGTTTACAAAACTATTTTAGAAAATTCGTTATCTTTAAAATGATTGCGTTGACGCTATGCCTAACCGTATTATATGGGTTATTAGCGGCCGGTTTTTGATACCTGTTTATTATCTTCCTAAAATTACTCGGCTCAACTCCTAACGCCTCCGCCACTTCTGCTTTGTCTACTTCCTGCCAATCAATAATCTTTAGCTCATTTAGGGCAATGGCTATATGCGTTCTAATTAAATATTCACTTACAATTTTTTCAAAAATAAAATCAGATAGTTCCGGGTTGTTTATTATTTCGGCTAAACGCCGGCGGCGTTTGCCTTTCGGGCCTCGTTTTTTCGGCTTTAATAGCCCATTAGGCGGGAAATGAAACTCAAAACTATTATATATATGCTTCACTTGAGGGATTGCAAACACTTGGGTTACTGCACGCCCTATCGCAATTGCGTTATCCTCACTTAATAACGCAATATTGTCTATCGCTTTTTTTAATATAGCTACGGTTTCTTTATGTGCTTTCGTTAGTTCCATCACCCCAAAAGATTTATGATTTCACGCTTCATGTCTTCGTCGATGTCTCGGTAACGGGCAAATGCCTTGCTTCCCTCCTTATGTCCTGACAGCTTCCCGACGAGATTAGGGTCTTTTACCTGCTTATAAAGATTGCCTACAAAGGTACGGCGGGCTATATGGCTGCTTGCAATCTCGTTGATTGGGCGCTGCTCCTCCTTGCCAGTAGTCGGATTAATGACGGTTACGGCGCGGGTAATTCCGCACTTTGTAAAAATCTCTTTTATGGCATCGTTATACCGTTGGGGCGATATAAACGGGAACAGCCGGGCACCGGCATCAATCCCCGCGTATTTTTCGACTAACGCGGCGGCGCGTCGGTGTAGAGGCACGCGTATAACCTCGGGGCGCTCATCTTTTGTCTTGCTGGCAATATACTCCACCGCCCCGTTAATGATATTGTCAGCTGTCAACCTCAACAAATCGGAAACACGACAACCTATCAGGCAATGAAAAATGAAAATGTCGCGCTGCACCTCCAGCGCCGGCGTATCTGACAAATCATAATCGGCGATTTGGTCGCGCTCTTTTATCGTGATATAATAGGGCGTACCGTAATGCTCGGCCGATATGCCGGTATATTTGGCAAATGGCTTGTTTGTCGATACCTCAACCGCATTGCACCAATTAAAAAACGCTCTTAAGGCGCTGAATAGGTTTACGATAGTATTATTGCCTTTGGGTTGAGGTTTGGGCGTTTTTCTTGCCTTATGGCCGTCAGCGGGATATGCTTCATAAATCGCCGGATAGGCGGCGGCAATTGCCGGCTCATTGCGTAAAAACTCCTCAAACAGTTCAATATCATGTGCATCGAAAGCATTAACGTCGATGCTGTAATTATCCCCGTCGACAGCCCGCCGGTACAATTCAAAGCGCTGCAACGCGCGCCGCAATACATGATACCGTTTAATGCGCCATTCCGACAGATTACGGGCTGCTATGAATTTAGCGAATATGTCGAAAAATCCGGCGCCCGCGCCCTCGGTATCCTCATAACGTTCGGGGTGCAGATAACAGTCGATTGCCTCTGTCAAAAAGTCCCTATCGATTTGCTCTTTGGGAGTCGTGGCGCAAAGATTAAGTAAAAATTGCTCGATTGAAATTAATGTCGCTTCGAGTTTGCGGAGTTCCGACGCCTCGATCTGGTTTGCCCTGGGCATGATAAATGCGCCTCCGCGAGCCGCGTTAAAGCGGGCGGGGTTAATAAACAGACCTGTTTTTAATCGGGGTTGCAGTCCGCGGCCAATAGTCAGACGGATTATTATTTCACTTTTGCCGCTGCCATTAATTTTTTGCGATAATTCGCGCTTGATAGTAGCCATATTATTTTTTTTGAGTTAAGACAATGCAAATGTAGTCAATTTTTTTATTTTTGACTACCGTTTGACTGCTTTTTTGACTACCGTTTGACTACCAAAATGAAATTTATCGAATTTCGCAGTTACTTCATGAAATCAAAATGCGGCCACTTATATTGTGATAAATCATTTATTTTCAGAATATTACAAAGCGTATTAAGACATTGCATGAGATTTACACAAATTGCATCATATTTCATATTAGTGCTCCCGCTTCGAGCACGCGACATAAAGAGAGGAATCCATTGGGTGGATTTCTCTCTTTATCATTATTTTATGATTTTTTTGGATGGAGGTGTAACATTTTTTGTATATTTGCGTATCAATATGTGATGGTATCATGGTGATGAGGTTGCATCTCCAAAGAGTAGGGACGCACGGCTCGTGCGTCCGCGAAACAGGGGCTGACCGTCAGTTGATTATCGAACCACGCGGCGTGCGTCCCTACTCCATCAGCTGAATTTTTGTGGCATTGCAGCACCCTGATTATCAGATACCGACTTTATTTTTGCAATCAACAATTACATTTCAAAATAATTAGCAGATGAAAAAATTTTTCAAAAAGGCGTTAATGCTTGTCGGAGCTTTTGTGATGCTCCATGCAACGGCGTCGGCACAGGACATGCCGCTTCCGGTGGATTCGGCAGTGCGCATCGGCACACTTCCCAACGGACTTACCTATTACATCCGCCACAATGAGAAACCCAAGGGACAGGCCGATTTCTACATCGCGCAGAAAGTGGGCAGTATTCTTGAGGAGGACAACCAGCGCGGTCTGGCACACTTCCTGGAGCACATGTGCTTCAACGGCACAAAGAATTTCCCCGGCAACGGTATCATCAACTGGCTTGAGACAGTGGGCGTGAAGTTCGGTCAGAACCTGAATGCCTATACCGCTGTCGACGAGACGGTATACAATATCTCCAACGTGCCCGTGGCACGCGAGGCAGTGCAGGATTCATGCCTTCTTATACTCCACGACTGGGCCAACAACCTTCTTCTCGAAGATGAGGAGATAGACAAGGAACGCGGCGTGATACATGAGGAGTGGCGTTCGCGCAACGTAGGCCAGATGCGTATCCTCGAAAACCTGCTGCCGACCATCTATCCCGACAGCAAATATGCCTACCGTCTGCCTATCGGCACAATGGAAGTGGTAGACAATTTCCCCTATCAGGCACTCCGCGACTATTATGAGTCATGGTACCGTCCCGACCAGCAGGGTATAATCGTAGTCGGCGACATCGACGTAGACCGTATCGAGGGCAAAATCAAGGAGATGTTCTCAGACATCGAAATGCCTGCCGATGCTCCCGAGCGTGTATATTTCCCGGTGCCCGACAACGAGGGCACAATCTATGCCATCGGTGCCGACAAGGAGCAGCAGAACTCTCTTGTATGGCTTTACTTCAAGAGCGATCCTTTCCCCAAAGAGATGAAAGGAAACATGTCATACTTAGTGCAGAAGTATGTCATGAACATGATTACCTCGATGCTCAACAACCGTTTCAGCGACCTTGCCAACAAGCCTGACGCACCGTTCGCACAGGCGCTGGTGTTTAACGACGATTTCCTTCTTGCCAAAACCAAAGACGCGCTGGCATTTGTAGGCGTAGGCAAAGACCCCAACCTCACTCCCGTGCTCCAGGCAATCTACCGCGAAGCTCTCCGCGCAAAACAGAGCGGATTTACCGTAGGTGAATACCAGCGCGCCAAAGACGAATACATGTCGCAGCTCGAACGTGCATACAACAACCGCAACGACCGTGAGAACGAGCCGTATGTAAATGAATATGTACGCCACTTCATCGACAACGAGCCTATCCCCTCCATCGAGGACGAGTATCAGCTGATGCAGATGATCGTGCCGATGCTCAACGTGGAGATGATCAACTCGGTGCTTCCCGAACTTATCACCGACAACAACCGCGTGGTATGGGCACTCCTGCCAGAAAAAGAGGGTGTGGCACTTCCCACCCAGGAGGAATTTGCAGCAGCCATGAAAGCTGTCGACGGCGAAACTCTCGAAGCATACGTTGATGAAATGAAGGCCGAGCCCCTTATCCCCAATCTTCCCGCAGCAGGCAAAATCGTATCGGAAAAGGCACTCGAACAGTGGGGCGCAACTGAACTGACACTCTCCAACGGCGTGAAGGTGATAGTGAAGCCCACGAAGTTCAAAGCCGACGAGATAATGTTCACAGGGACCGCATTCCGCGGCACCGCTCCCCTTTCGTCCGAGAATGACACCGACATCAAGAATATCGAACTTGTACTCTCGTCGAACGGTCTGGGCGACTATACCGAAATCGACCTCCAGAAATATCTGTCGGGCAAACAGGCTAACATAAGCCTCGAAATCGGCAACTTCGAGAGTGAAATCGCAGGTATCACCACTCCGAAAGACCTCCCCACCCTCATGGAACTCCTCTACATGACGATGACCGATGTGACTATCACCGAGGATGACTTCAAGGCGCTCCAGAGCAAATATGCAGGCGTGCTGCGCAATCAGGAGTCGAACCCGCAATACATATTCGGCCGCGACGTAGCCAAGAGCCTGTTCGCCAATCCCCGCCGTCTGCCTATCACTTCGGAAGAGGTAGAGGCAGCCAACCGCGAGAATATCCTCAACATCATTCATGACGCCACATCTAATGCCGCCGACTATACCTTCGTATTCGTAGGCAACATCGACATGGATACATTCCGTCCGCTCGCAGAGCAATATATCGCGACCCTTCCGGCCGATGCCTCGAAGGTGGCCAAAGAGGTCAAACTCGACAACAGCCTCACTATACGCGACGGTAAAATCGATGACACCTACACCACCAAGATGGAGACTCCGCAGACCTACGCTGTCGTGATGGCTACTGCCGAGATGCCCTACAACGCCAAGAACGCAAGTCTTGCCTCAATCACCGGCCAGATACTTTCAAAGCGTCTTCTCGACACTGTGAGAGAGGATATGGGCGCTGTCTATTCTATCGGCGCTTACGGCTCCATGAACCGCATGCCCGGCAAGAACACGCAGCTTGCATCGCAGTTCCCCATGAAGCCGGAAATGAAACAGGAAGTCCTCGACTTCATCGCAGCCGAAATCGAGCGCATGAAGGGTAATGTGACACAGGAAGAGCTCAACAAGGTGATTGAATTCATGGTCAAATCGGCCAACGAAGGCAAAGAGAAGAACAGCAGCTGGATGAGCGCAATCAGCGGCTGGACAGAAAACGGTGTCGATACGTTCAATGGCAACGTAGAGACTTTGCAGTCAATCACTGTCGCCGACGTGCAGCAGTTCCTCACCGACCTTATGGCACAGGGCAACTACGCGATAGTAATACTTGACCCTGAAGAAGCTAAATAATCCTGTCAGGGATTTTCAATACGACAAAACCGGCCGCGACAGTCATCGCGGCCGGTTATTTTATTATCACCAGGCAATGATTCTATTGCGTAGTCATGGCTTGCACTTGCCGACAGGCGGTTCGGTAAGAGTGACGCGCACCACTGTCGTTATGGCGAGGCTGCGGGATATTGCTTCGTCGAAGTGCTGCATATATTTGGGCAGGAAACGCTCGCAAAGGAGACGCAGGGCCTCGCGTTTTTCCCCGGGGTCGTCCACTATGTCGACACGGCCGAGCGCAATGGCCGAATGGAAATATTCGGTAAAGTTATTCTTTTCCTCCTCATACCGCGGCGTACACCGACTGACGGCGGAGAGGCTAACGACGGGGCTGTGGCGGAAGCAATCGATTTTTTCGCCTTCCGAAGCACAATGAAAATAGAATGTCGTATCATCTTTACGCACGAGCGAGAGCGGCAGGCCGTAAGGCGTGCCGTCGGGGCGTACCATACTTACAGTGACGTAGGGCGCTTTATCGAATACTTCAAAGGCCCAGTCGGCGTCTTTACGCCGGTTGATTTTCCTCATTTGTCGCATAGCGGGGACTGTTTTTATTCTGAAGCAGTGGAGGGAACCGATGTCAAGGCGGTATAGATGGTCGATGATATGCGGGCTATGGCTTTGGCGGCTTCCTGTTCGGAGCCGTTAAAGTCTTTAACGAGTACGGCGAGAGAGTAGGATGTGCCGTCGGGGAGGGTGACAAATGCCACATCATTGTGGGCACAGAGGATGCCGTCGGCGTTGCGGAAGCCGGAACCGGTCTTATGGGCTACGGTCACGCCATCCTTGCCGGCAAGCGGAGCGACGATGCGGTCGGTGCCTGTGGTACACTGTCCGAGAGTGGTGCAGATGAAGTCGCGCGAGGCAGTGTCAATTATGCTGTCGGTAAAAAGCCTGTCAATCAGCAATGCGGCCCCGAGAGGTGATGAATGGTTTTCGTAGCAAAGGGCATGATTGCCGAACATTTCGGCCTCGGTGGCAACGATACGGAAACCGGCGCGGGGTATAATCGTAGATATAAAACTGTCGGCAGCAGCGACGGGCTCGACCGTTTCAAACAGATAGTTGCTGGCATTGTTGTCACTTTGAGTCAGCGTGTAGCGCAAGAGGTCACGCACCGAAATACGTATAGGGTCGGCGGTGTAATCCTTCAGCATCGGCGACCATGTGGCGGGATTGAGCTTACGGCGAGGGATTTCGAGGACGGTGTCAAGCGATGCGCCCTGCTCATCAAACAGACGGCACAACGAAATTGCCTGATGGAGCTTGAACACACTCATGAGGGGATATTTGTCCTCGTCGGCCACAACGACGGTATCGCCGACCGATGTCAGCAACGCTATGCCGATTTCCCCGGGATACTCTCCGGCGATATTTGCCAGTGAATCGCGGAGTTGGCCAATCATTGCCTCACGTGGTGACGGTGAGGCTTCGGCGTGGTTAGCCTTCGAGCCTGAGCAGCTACCCAACAGCGAGACTGCCATGAGTGGCAGTACACCAAACAGGCTTATAATTTTCTTCATATTTCAGCTATTTTTTATAATTGGCAAAATTATGACATTTTCATAAAAAAAACCAATCATGCAATAGAGTTGTTAATAATAAAAATTTATGACATGATGAAACACGAAGTAACAATCAAACGGGCATACGAACCGGCATCGTCCGACGACGGATTCAGGATATATATCGACAGACTGTGGCCCAGGGGACTGTCGCACGAGACGTTCCATTACAACCTGTGGGACAAGGAGATTGCACCGTCGACTGAACTCAGGGAATGGTTTCACACCGATCCTGACAACCTTTGGGACGAATTTGTAAAACGCTACAAGGCCGAACTGCGCAGCAATCCGGCATATACATCGCTGCTGAAAGCGATAGAGGATAAGTCGAAGGTGACTCTGCTGTATTCGTCGCACGACCGCCAGTGCAACAACGCTGTAGTGCTTGAACAGATGCTTGCCGAAGCGGGATGGAACCCGGTCGCAGCCGAACAATAGCCGCCGGCCGTTGTTCTATTATTGGAGCAAACCTCCATTATATTGAAACAAATCTCTATTAATAACACTTAAAATCAGAATGATATGTTAAAGACTGAATACAAATTCGGAGACGTCCACGCGCTCGTGCCCCAGGTCGAAGCCGGAGAGGAGAAAGTTCATTTTCAGAGTATATTTGAAAACGATAACGGTGGCATATCACTTTTAGCATTCAAAAAGGGTCAGGAACTTGCCAAACATCTTGCACCCGCCGACGTGATGGTATATGTGCTCGAGGGTGAAATCGAGTTCACAATGATTGACCGCCGGCATGTGCTGAAAGCGGGCGAATTCATGCTGATGGGCGAAGGAGTGCCCCACTGCGTCAAGGCCAACGCCGACTCCAAGATGATGCTTGTCAAAGTCAAATCGTCAAAATAAGGAATTGTTATGGATAGCCGACCCGATATGTTTTGCTACCAGTGCCAGGAGACGGCGCGTGGTAAAGGCTGCGAAAAGATAGGCGTATGCGGAAAGCATGCCGACACATCGGCAAGAATGGATCTGCTGCTTTATGCCGTACGCGGCATCTCGGCGATAAACCGTGCGTTGCGCGAAAAGAACATGGCATCGCGCGAGGCGAGTCATGAAGTCATTGACTCGCTGTTCACCACCATCACCAACGCCAATTTTGACAATGACTCGCTCGACGGATATATCAGGCATGCGTTTGAAGTCAAGGACCGACTTCTTGCGACGGCGAAAGCCAACGGCATCACCTTGCCCGACCTCGCCCCGATAGAATTCCGTGCCACACCCGACGAAGCCGAAAAATATGAACCGGTGACCGGAGTGCTCGCCGAGACCGACGATGACATACGCGGACTGAAGCAACTGGCCATATACGGTTGCAAAGGTATGGCCGCCTATGCCCGGCATGCAGCCAATCTCGGCTACGAGGACGATGATGTCTATGCCGTAATCGAGCATGCGATGGCCGAGACGGCACGCCATGATCTGGGAGCCGACGAACTCACACAGCTCGTGCTTTACGTAGGCCACGGCGGCGTAAACGCTATGGCGCTTCTCGACAAAGCCAATACCGGAAGCTACGGCAACCCGGAAATCACCAAAGTGGACATAGGCGTGCGCAACCGTCCCGGTATCCTCATCAGCGGCCACGACCTCAAAGACCTCGAAGAATTGCTCGAACAGAGCAAGGACAAGGGTGTCGACATCTACACCCACTCGGAAATGCTTCCGGGACAATATTATCCCGCATTCAAGAAATATCCACACTTCGCCGGCAACTACGGCAACGCCTGGTGGAAGCAGACCGACGAGTTTGAAAAGTTCAACGGTGTGTTCCTGTTCACTTCGAACTGTATCGTGCCTCCGCGCAAAAACTGTACGTATCTCGACCGTGTGTATACTACGGGCGTAGTCGGCATGCCGGGCACGCATCATATCGATGTCGGCGCCGACGGAAAGAAAGATTTCTCCCCTCTTATCGCACAGGCTCAGCAATGTCAGCCTCCGGAAGAGATAGAACATGGAGAAATTATCGGCGGATTCGCCCATCATCAGGTAATCGAACTTGCCCCGAAAATCATCGACCTGATTAAACGCGGCAAAATACGCAAATTCGTTGTCATGGCCGGATGCGACGGACGTTTCCCGTCGCGTGAGTATTACACGAAGTTTGCCGAGGCTCTTCCTCAGGACTGCGTGATACTTACGGCCGGATGCGCCAAATACCGCTATAACAAGCTGCCGCTTGGCGATATCGAAGGTGTGCCGCGCGTACTCGATGCCGGACAGTGCAACGATTCATATTCGCTTGTGAGGATAGCCCTCGCGTTGAAAGACGCTTTCGGGCTGGAGAGCATCAACGACCTGCCCATTGTCTATAACATAGCATGGTACGAGCAGAAAGCCGTCATAGTGCTGCTGGCTCTTCTGGCACTCGGAGTCCGGAATATACACACGGGGCCGACACTTCCGGCTTTCTTTACTCCGAATATCCTCAAGGTGCTTCAGGATAAATTCAATATCGGCACTATCTCGACTGTTGAAAATGACATATCCACTCTTATAAATAAGTAACTGTTCAAAATTATTTTGATATTATGACGGAAGGATTTTTCAGGCGATTTCCGGCGAGGAAGAAGGAGTGTAGCGAGCTACATGACTGATGACGAGATGGAAAGCGACGAAAAAGACTCCGGCAGAATATTAAAATAATGAGAATGGTTAATATAAAATAATTTTAAACAGTTACTTAACTAAATATTTTGAACTATGGACCGGAAATATGTATGCGAAGTATGCGGGTGGGAATATGACCCCGCAAAAGGTGACCCTGAAAACGGTATCGAACCCGGCACATCGTTTGCCGACCTTCCCGACGACTGGGTATGCCCCCTGTGCGGAGTAGGCAAAGACCAGTTTGTGCCTGTGGAATAAGAGTACAGCCTCACCACAAGCAAATGTGCAATTAAGTTGAATGGAGCGGGGGCGTCTCGCCCCCGTGGTAACTTTCTGTTGTTTAGAATAATACCACGGGGGCGAGACGCCCCGTCCCATTCATGTCAATCGGGCGCTGTTGTCCCTTAGCGCCAGCCCATGAACATTTTTGTCACTTCGGGGTCGTGATGGTCGAAGAAAAGGCTTTTGGCTGTGTCGAGGGCGGCAATCCGCGCCATATCGTCGTCGGTGAGGCTGAAATCGAGAATGTCGAGATTTTGCTCCATGCGTTCGATATGGGTTGATTTCGGGATGATGATGACGTCGCGCTGCAGCAGCCAGCGGAGTGCCACCTGCGCCACACTCTTGCCGTATTTGTTGCCGATGGATTCGAGAACGGGATTTGTAAAGAAGTTGTTGCGTCCTTCGGCAAGCGGTGCCCACGCCATAGCGTGTGTGCCGTATTCGCGCATATATTTCATGGCCTCGGTCTGCTGGTCGAATACGTGCATTTCAATCTGGTTGACTGCCGGAGCTATTTCGACATTGCTCGCAAGGTCGATGAAATGGTCGGGGTAGAAATTGCTGACGCCGATGGCACGGAGTTTGCCTTCGCGGTAAGCCGCTTCGAGAGCGCGATAGGCGCCGTAGCGGTCGCAGAACGGCTGGTGCAGAAGCATCAGGTCGATATAGTCGGTGCCGAGCCGGCGAAGGCTTTCGTCGATTGAAGCCTTGGCCTTTTCATAACCGTAGTCGGATATCCATATCTTGGATACGAGGAACAGTTCGCTGCGTGGAATACCGCTTTTTCTGACTGCGGCTCCTACCCCTTCTTCATTATGGTATGCCTGGGCGGTATCGACCATGCGGTAGCCCACCTTAAGGGCATCACTTACGCAACGCTCGCACTCCTGAGGCGTGACCTGATAGACGCCATAGCCTATCTGCGGCATCACCACCCCGTTATTCAATGTTATTGTTTTCATTTCCATATTTTTTTATATTGTCTTGCCGAGCTCGTATGCTTCGTTGAGATATGCCGAGCCGTCGACCGCGCCTTTGCGGCCGAGGCCTATGGCTTTCACGCTTCCGCGTTCGGTAGGTTGCGGCAGACATACCACGAAACCGCGGAATGCGAAAATGGCAGTCTCGGCGGTAGCAGGGTCACTGTCGGCACAGGCGGTTATGTAGTAGAACTCCTTGCCTTTCATTCCGGCGTTGCGGTAACAGCGGTCCATAAGGGTCTTGAGCTGGCCGTCGATGTTCATATAGTAAACCGGGCTCGACAGGACTATAATATCGGCATCGACCATTTTCTGAATAATCATGGGAGCCTGGTCGCCGGGAGTCACGATAGTGTCGGGAGCCTCGGAATGCTCCTCGTGGAAGAAGTCAATTTTGTAGTCGTCAAGGAATATTTTCTCCACGTCACCTCCGGCTTCACGCGCTCCGCGTACGAACTCGTCGCAAAGGAGGTCGGTGTTACCGCCGCGACGGGGGCTTGCCGAGAGCACGAGCACTTTTTTATCGGTCTTGCCGAGTGTGGATGTGGCGGAGAAAGGAATGTCGTAGACCGGCAGACCGTTGGGATCGGAAGTCTCCGCAGGCTGTTGTGCGTTGTCCTCAGCTTTCTTGTCGGAGGAACATGCGGCGGCGCACATCATAATCGCGCCGGAAAGTAGTGCTGTTGCAATATGTTTCATAACAATCATTTTATTTGATATTTACTTGATATTTTTCCGATTTATGATGCTTTCATGCGATATTCATTGGGGGTCATCCCGGTCACTTTCTTGAACACGCGGGTGAGATGGTGAGGATACTTGAATCCGAGCTCGTAGGCGATCTCGCTGACGTTCTTCTCATTCTCGGCAATCAGTTCCTTGGCGCGGCCGATGACATAGAGCTGTATATATTCCTGCGCGGTCTTGCCAAGTTCTTTCTTGATCAGGTCGCCGAAATAGTTGGGCGAGAGACATGCTTCGCCGGCGCACATCTGTACGGTGGGAAGCCCATGTTCGCGGGCCTTTCCGGAATCGAACCATTCGCGCACGATATTCTCGAAACGGCTCAGGATACCGCGGTTGGACACTTCGCGCGTGATGAACTGGCGATCGTAGAAGCGCGTGCAGTAGTTGAGCATTGTCTCGATTGTAGATGTCACAATCTGCTTGGTATGCTTGTCGATGGCATGCTCGAGCTCGGCTGCAATCTCATGGAAACAGTTGAGTATAACCTGTTTCTCCCGTTCCGACATGTGGAGGGCCTCATTGGAGTCGTAGGAAAAGAAAGTGTAATCCTTCATGCGTCGTGCAAGAGATGTGCCGTAAAGCAAATCGGGATGGAACATCAGTGCGAGTCCTTTCGGATTAAGTGTCTCGCCTCCGTCATTCACGCCTGCCACCTGGCCGGGCGAAATGAAGAGCAGCGTACCCTCCTGATAGTCGTATTCGCGGCGTCCGTATTGCAATGTACCGCATTTCAGCGCCTTATAATATATGCAATAGAAACCGTATTCCCTACGGCAATGCCTGATGCTTTTCAGTTTCGACAAGTCGGTAACCGATACCAGGGGGTGGAGCGTTTCTAACCCGAGCATCCGGTTATATTGCTCTATAGTATCAAGTCTGATTATATCGTCTGCCATGTATATATAATTTTTTATTGTACAAAAATATAATATCGGCAGCTTAAAAACAATACCCCGGCACGCATATCGGTAAGATTGGTTAGTTATTCGGTAAGATATGTTATTAGTTGAATTGCAGATATATAAGTTCAGTAAAATCGGTTATTCATTCGGTAATATGTGTATTCCCGTTTTTTACACACCCCGATAAATTTGCATAACGGAATCAAATAAAAACGACTTCTTCCGGAGACGGGATTCAGGCACACAGTTGATTTTGTATAGTATGTAAAATAGTAGCCGAATGGTCAATTGGTTTCGATGCGGTATTGCTTGGGGCCTACGCCTACCTGTTGCTTGAAGTATTTTCCGAATGCTGACTGTGTGGGGAAATTCAGACTGTTGGATATTTCCTGCACGGTCATCATCGTATAGCGCAACATCATTTTGGCTTCGAGAATCACGTAATCGTTTATCCACTCGAGGGCACACTTCCCGCTATAAGCCTTTATCGTGCCTGAAATGTATTTTGGAGTCAGGCACATTTTGTCGGCATAGAACTGTATGCTGCGCTCCCTGTCGTGATAGACATGGAGCAGCGTCATGAATTTATCGAATATCTGCTGGGCACGTGAGGTGTCCATACCGTCGCTTCCGTGACGCACCGTCTGATAGCGGCCTACCATCGAGAGGATGGTATACGAAAGTGCATGTGCAAGCCCCTTGATGACGTCGGAGTTACCCTCCTCGATATTTTTTCTGAACAAGGTGTAATACGGTTTCAGGGCAAGAAGTTCCTCATACGGCACTCCTATCGGACCGTTGCCACGCAGCCCGATATAGCTCTGCGCGCGTAGGCGGAAATCAATCTGCAACTGCTGCATATAATCCTCCGACAGCATTATGACATAACCGGTGATATTGTCGGTGTGATGTATCTGTATGATGTCGCCGGGGAAATTAATGAGGAGATGATTCTCGGTCACATTGAAACGCTTGAGATTGATGCTGCAATCCATCTCGCCGTGCAGGCATACGAAAACCGTAGTCGCTTTCAGACGAGCCGGATGCGAGAAAAGACGCACATCCTCGAGGTTGCGTATCATGACTATATCCCTGTTATAACCTACAAGTTCGGGGATATCCTGTTCGAGAAGATCTCCGATCGAAATTTCAGTCAAAGCCTTGTTCATAATTATCAAGTCAAATGGTTAACTGCGCAAATATAACAATATATTGCCGACATATGGCGCATTGAGCCGCAAAAAGCGAAATATACTCCAATACAGTCGCAAAATCAGACTTTTCTGACATCTGTATAGTCGCGAACTTTGCATCCGAAACAAGCAATGACAAACAGTTATGACCAAAAAGATGAACAGACAGAAACTGATACCGGCACTGCTGCTGTTGCTGTCGGGCATACCGGCAATGGCGGCGTCGCCACGTGTCCTGACACCGGATTCGTGCCGTATTCTGGCGGTGGAAAACAACAAAGGGCTGCGCATGGCCGGAATGGAAAAGCAGGCGGCCCACTACAACCGCAAGTCGGCTTTCACAAATTATCTGCCGAAAATATCGGCGACGGGCATATACATGCACACCGGCAAGGAACTCTCGCTACTGAGTGACGAACAGAAATCGACCCTGTCGGGCATAGGGGACGCGTTCTCGATGCCGGCTCTCAATACAGTGGGACAAGGCCTCGTGGACGCATTGCGCACCGATACGCGCAATATGACCGGAGCAGCCGTAATGCTCACGCAGCCGATATATATGGGAGGAAAAATCAGGGCTTACAACAATATCACGCGCTATGCCGAAAAAATAGCCTCCGACAAATATAACGCCGAGTACCAGGAGCTCATAGTCGATGTTGACGAGACATACTGGAATATCGTGGCGCTGTCGGCCCGCAAGCGTCTCGCCGAAAGCTATCTTGAGCTTGTCAAGACCCTCGACCATGATGTTGAGCAACTGATAGAGGCAGGCTTCGCCACCAAAGCCGACGGACTGAGCGTAAAGGTGAAAGTAAATGAAGCCGACGTGGCAATCATACAGGTAGACAACGGTATAGAAATATTGAAAATGCGCCTGTGCCAGTTGTGCGGCCTCCCGCTTGAAAGCGAGATAGAACTCGTCGACGAGAATTATGACAGCACTGCCGGCGGCGAGCCGGTGCCCGTCGACATGTCTGACGCGTGGATACATCGTCCGGAACTGTCGGCTCTTGAGACATCGGTAAGGATATATGACGAAAAAGTGAAGATAGCCCGCGCCGAATTTCTGCCGAGCGTGGCGCTTACGGGCGGTTATTTTGCCAGCGACCCGTCGGTATTCAACAGTTTTGAGAAAAAGTTCAAGGGCACATGGAATATCGGCGTGGCAGTGAATATCCCGATTGTGACCTGGGGCGACCGCGGCTACAAGGTGAAGGCCGCCCGCGCCGAAGCCATCGCGGCAAAATTCAAGGTGGAGGAAACGCGTGAAATGATTGAGCTTCAGGTGAACCAGTGCCGCCGGCGGGTGACCGAAGCACGCGAGAAACATGCCGCCGCGCTAAGCAGTCAGGCTGCCGCCGACGAAAACCTGCGTTATGCCACACTCGGACTGAAAGAGGGGGTGATACCGGTGAGCAATGTCATCGAGGCGCAGACAGCATGGCTGTCGGCCAAAACCACTCTGATAACTTCCGACATAGACCTGCGTCTGGCCTACATATATCTTAACAAATCATTAGGAACCATCAAATAACAGAACAATGAAAAAGAAAAATCGCAACGTCATAATAGTCTGCACTTCAATTATTTTAGCCGTAATAGCCGTAGTTGTCATAGCCGGACTCTGCATACCCGAGCCGGAAGAGGTGATACAGGGACAGGCCGAGACCACCGACTACCGCATATCGAGCAAGATACCGGCCCGCGTACTTGAGATAAGGGCATCGGAGGGTGATATGGTGCGCCGCGGCGATACACTCGTGATACTCGAGGCTCCCGACATACAGGCCAAACTCGCACAGGCCGAGGCAGCCTACAAGGCTGCGCAGGCCATAGAGCAGAAAGCACGTACCGGCGCACGCCAGGAACAGATACAGTCGGCCTACGAACTGTGGCAGAAAGCCATCGCCGGCCGCGAGGTGGCCAAAAAGACCTACGAGCGGGTGAACCGGCTGTTTGAGAGCGGCGTCATGGCCGAACAGAAACGCGACGAGGCGCTTGCCAACTACCGCGCGATGGAAGCTACAGAAAAGGCCGCCAAATCGCAGTATGACATGGCTGTCAACGGCTCGCGCTCCGAGGACATCAACGCCGCAAGCGCGCAGGTGTCGCGTGCCGAAGGAGCCATAGAAGAGGTGTCGTCATACGTCACCGAAACAGTGCTTCTGGCATCGGCCGACGGTGTCGTGACTGAAATCTTTCCCGAAGAGGGGGAACTCGTAGGGTCGGGAGCCCCAATCATGAACGTAGCTAAAACCGGCGAAGTCAAATTCATATTCAACGTGCGCGAGGATATGCTTCCAGGGCTCTCGGCCGGACAGGAGGTGACCGTCTATGTCCCGGCCTACGACAAGGATGTAAAAGCAAAAGTGACACGGATAAAGGAAGTGGGCAGCTTCGCCACATGGAAAGCGACCAAAGCTCTCGACAAATACGACCTCAAGACATTTGAACTGCAGGCCATGCCGCTGCAGGCTTCGGAACTGCCGGAGATACGCGGAGGCATGTCGGCGATAATAAAGAGATAGACATGACAGTATTCCAACGCATAAAAGCCATATCACGGCGGGAACTGAAAGCGTACTCGCGTCGTCCGCTGTTCCTGTTCTGCATGGTGGTGGCTCCGGTGCTTTGCGCGGTGTTTTTCGTGACGCTCATGGACAAAGGGCTGCCGACACGGCTCCCCGCGGGAATAGTCGACGAAGACAACACCAATATATCCCATACCATAGTCAGGACTATAGACGCAATGGAAGAGACGGATTTCACAAAAGCCTATCCGTCGTTTACCGAAGCCCGACAGGCCATGCAGCGCGGCGAGATATATTCCTTCTTCTATATACCGAAGGGAACTACCGAGAAAGCCCTCGCCAACCGCCAGCCGAAAATATCGTTCTATACCAACGAGGCATATTTCGTGCCCGGCTCGCTGCTGATGAAGGACTTCCGCACGGCCGCCGAGCTGTCGGGACTCGCGCTGACCCGCGAGACACTGTATGCCAAGGGCGCCACCGAGGATAAGGCGATGGGTATCATACAGCCCATCACGATAGAGACACATCCGGTCAACAATCCTACCCTCGACTATGCGGTCTACCTCAACAACCTGCTGGTGCCCGGCATCCTCATTCTCCTCATAATGCTCTCCACATCCTACACGATAGGCATGGAATGGAAATTCGGCTCGCAGAAGAAACTTTATGACATGGCAGGCAACTCGTCGTCGATAGCCCTCGTCGGGAAACTGCTGCCGCAGACGGTGCTGTTCACGCTGATGTTCGTGTTCTACGACGTGTATTTCTACAAAATTTCAGGTTATCCGTGCAATGTCGGCATATGGCACATGATGCTACTGGGTTTCGTGACAGTGCTTGCGTCGCAGGCATTTGGAGTGTTTTTCTTCGGGGTGTTCCTCGGCCAGATGCGCACGGCCATGTGCCTGTGCTCGCTGTGGGGCATACTGTCATTCTCCCTCGCCGGATTCACATATCCGGTGACGGCGATGGACCCGGTGCTGCAGCATCTGTCATGGCTGTTCCCGCTGCGCCACTACTACCTGATATATGTCAACCAGGCACTCAACGGCGACCCGGTGATATACGTATGGACATCGGTGCTGGCGCTGCTGTGTTTCCTGCTGCTCCCCGTCATAGTGCTGCCACGCTACCGCAAGGCATTCCTGAAATATAAATATCAAGCGTAAGACGTAAGCAATGAAATCAATATTGAACATATTTCAGATATGGTACCGCGAAATAGGCAATATATTCCGCGACAAAGGTATCATGATATTCATACTGTTTGTGCCGCTTGCCTATCCGCTGCTGTACTCCTATGTCTACACCAACGAAGTGGTGAGGGACGTGCCGGTGGCGGTGGTCGACGAGAGCGATTCGGCTCTCAGCCGTGAACTGCTCCGCAAGATGGACGCATCGCCCGACATGAAAATCGCCGGTTACTGCAACAATATGGAGGAGGCCCGCGAGATGGTGCGCCGCCACGAGGCATACGGCATAATACGTATACCCAAATCGCTCACAACCGATCTGGCACACGGCAACCAGACCACCATCGGCGTGTACTGCGACATGTCGAGCATGCTGTACTACAAGGCTCTGATACTGACGGCCACCAACGTATCGCTTGAAGTGAACAAGGATATCAAGATAAGCCGGTACATCAAGGGCACGACCGAACGTCAGGACGAAATCAACAAGACGCCCATCGACTATGACTATGTGTCGCTCTACAACACGCAAAGCGGCTTCGCCGCGTTCCTGATACCTCCGGTGCTGATGCTCATCATCCAGCAGACGCTCCTGCTCGGCATAGGCATGTCGATGGGCAATTCTCGCGAACGGCACAACGGAAGCGTCATCCCGTTTCATCCGTGGTACAAGAATCCGGTACATATCGTGATTGGCAAGGCATTACCGTATTTCATGCTCTATATGGTGCTGGGGGTGTATATGTTTGCCGTGGTGACCGACATGTTCACATTGCCCCAACTGGGACATTACACTACGTTTATCGCATTTATCGTGCCATATCTGCTGGCATGTATCTTCCTGGCCATGATACTGTCGGCGTTCATCTACCGGCGCGAGGATTCCATACTCCTGCTTGTATTCCTTTCTGTTCCTCTGTTGTTTCTTTCCGGACTGTCATGGCCGTCGTCAGCGATGCCCGGCTTCTGGAAATACGTGTCGTATCTTTTCCCGTCGACATTCGGTCTCAACGGTTATGTCCGCATCACCGCCACCGGCGCGTCGCTCGGCGATATCCGTACGGAATATATGGCACTATGGATACAGGCAGGAGTATATTTCCTGCTCACATGCTGGTTCTACCGCCGACAGATACTGGCCATAGCCCGACGTTTCAAAGCATAATCCGCGACAATATACATACTACCGACTGCTTCCGAAAGACGAAATGGATATGACGAAAACAAAAGTGTGTCTCATCACTGTCATACTGCTCGGCCTGATATTGCCTGAAGGCGTACGCGCCGGGCAGTCTGACTCAATACCGCCCCTATCGCCCTATGCACTACCCTACTCCATGACCGGCAACTCCTATGACTGGCACAGGCTATGGATTAACACTGCGACTCTCAGCGGCGCTTTCGCGGGGACGTTGCTCGTGCTGGAATGTCTGCCCGAAGACGCAACGTCATGGAACCGCGCCGAGCTGCGTGACGTGCCGCTGTTCAAGCGCTGGCACAACCATGTAATAAAAAAAGGACCCGAATGGGACCATGACAAGTTTTACTTCAATTATATACTCCATCCTTATGCCGGAGCGGCATACTTCATGTCGGCGCGCTCGTGCGGCTTCAACTTCTGGCGCTCGGCTTTGTATTGCTCGGCCGTATCGACCGTAGGGTGGGAATTCGGCATCGAGGCGTTTATGGAGCGTCCGTCGATACAGGACATTTTCGTGACGCCTATAGCGGGAGGCTGCATCGGGGAAGGATTCTACCGGGTGAAGCGCTGGGTTGTCGATAACGACTACCGTGTGCTCGGTTCGTCGGTACTCGGAGGCATTCTCGCCTTTTTGGTCGACCCTGTCAACGAGTTCACCGGTCTATGGCTCGGTAATCCGGCTCGCGACATAGCGCACCAAAAAGCAAAAAGCCGGCGCCGCACCGACATTTCCATCGTGCCGTCAATCACACATTCCTACAACGGATTTTCACTGGTAGGCTACTTTTAGGAACGAGGGGGGAGTTGATAAACTGCATAATTCCTGCGGTAGGGACGCATGGTCTGTGCGTCCGATAATACGCTGGTAATCAACACTTGCATTCCGGACGCACAGACCGTGCGTCCCTACATTTGGCGGCAATTCCGTTTCTCAGGATGATTTCTTTTTCGATTTCGGATATGGCAATACATCCCACAGCGTTGCTATGACTTTAAGCACTTTGCGTGAATCGGCTAAATCGAGGATATAGGCCTCTTTGGCTCCGGGATACGGGCAGCCGCATTCAGCATCGGCCATCAGCTCCGCGATACACGGGAGTTTCTTCACGTATGCGATATTGTCGCACGCCGTGATGACACATTTTTCATTGACATATATGACATAGTCGCCCATCATCTTGCGGCTGCGCACTTCACCGAGCGGTGCGAGAACATCACATACCGATTCTATAAAATCAATCGAACACGCCATATTTATATTGTTTTTTTAATTCAGTTATCCCGTTTTTAACTATTCAGCGATATAAGTTTATTATTATGGGGGCTTCACTTATTTTTGCGTGTTGTATCAATGTTGTATCAAATTTCAGATAGCACGATAAAATAAATCCGCCAACTCGTTAAGAATTAGCGGATTACATTTTGTTTGGGTGGTGCCACCAGGAATCGAACCGGGGACACAAGGATTTTCAGTCCTTTGCTCTACCAACTGAGCTATGGCACCATCGTGGTTTCTTTGCTTTTGCGTTGCAAAGGTAGACATTATTATTCAATCTGCCAAATTTTTTCACAACTTTTTTATTACGCAGAATACCAAGCACAGTATATTTTGCTGAGTATCAACACATTTAAGTTTTGAACTTTTTATTTAATGCGCCCATATATAGCATACCGACATCAAAAAAGGCCTTTCTTATTATAATTTACACAAGTTTTTATACCGCCCCGAGAAAATATTTTCTAAAAAAGTTGATAAACTGAAAGAATTTGGCTACTTTTGCAAAGTTTTTTGCCAATTGACAAACGTTATGGGTAAGTTTACTGAATATAAATTGCCGCTCAAAAGCATGCCGGTAGGAATCCAGGAGGTTGACTACCAGATAGGTAAGCAGTTTTTTGTCAACATGGAGAACAACGATGTGCGCAATGCCGATGTCAAGGTGCATCTTACTGTCGAGCACAAAAATGACTATTACGACATGCATTTCACTTTGACCGGAGAGGTAACGGTAGCGTGTGACCGCTGTCTTGACGACCTTGTTCTTCCTGTCGACACCACTTACCATATAATTGTCAAATACGGCGACGACTATCGCGATGACTCCGACGAGTATATGGAGATACCCTACAGCGATGCGGATATCAATGTGGCTTACATGATACACGACACCATCGCCCTCGCAATCCCCATCAAGCACGTCCATCCGGCCGGCAAATGCAACCGCGCCATGAGTTCGATACTCAAGAAGCACCGCGCCACTTCGACCAATCCCGACGACGCTGAGATAGAAGCCGAGCTGATGGATGAAATCGACGACATCGACGAGGCACCGACCGATTCGCGCTGGGACAAGCTCAAGGACATCAACCTTGACTGACACCCGCCCGTGGCCGCCTCCACCGACATTGACGTTTAAAACAACATAGATAATTACACAAAACAATAAAACAAAATGGCACATCCTAAACGAAAACAATCAAAGACTCGCACCGCCAAACGTAGAACTCACGACAAAGCAGCGATGCCTACATTGGCAGTATGCCCCAACTGTGGCGCATGGCACGTTTACCACTGTGTATGTGGCGAATGTGGCTACTATCGTGGCAAAGTCGCTATCGAAAAGGCCGCAGCCGTTTAATTTTGACGAGTTTCAGCAACTTGCCGTACTGATTGCCTGAGCCGCGCATATCCGCGGCCAAGGCTTGTCATATCCGAAACTACATCCCTCCCTCCCGCGTCAGCATATCCGGCGGCAATGCGGGGGTGATGTTTTTTCATAGCATGCGGTCATCTGTTCCGACAATATAGACTGTCCGGACACATTGAGAGCCCGATGCTCCAGCGGCAAATCATTCCCAACAGCTGACGTGTCAGAGCGCGGACGGCTATCACATCATTTACACTCCAACAATATGGTAAACGCAAGAATATCAGGCATCGCCTCATACGTTCCCGACGACATTCTCGACAACGAGATGCTCTCTAAGATGGTCGACACCAACGACGAGTGGATCACTACCCGCGTCGGCATCAAAGAGCGCCGCATACTCCGCCTCGAGGGCGAAGGCTCCTCTTATCTCGGCGCCAAAGCTGTAGAAAAGCTCTTAGCCGAAACCGGGGTTAATCCTGACGAAATAGAACTGATGATTTGCGCCACCTCCAACCCCGACTACCGTTTCCCCTCCACGGCATCGGTAATTGTAGAGAAAACCGGCCTCAAGAATGCATACGCCTACGACATCCAGGCAGCCTGCGCCGGCTTCATCGTGGCACTCGAAGATGCCACCGCCTACATCAAATCGGGACTGCGCAAAAAAGTCATAGTAGTTGCAGCCGAGAAAATGTCGTCGATGGTCAACTATCAGGACCGTTCGACCTGCCCTCTCTTCGGCGATGCAGCAGCAGCCGTACTCGTAGAGCCTACCGACGCACCTGTCGGAGTAATCGACGGCGTGTTCCACGTCGACGGCGCAGGCCTTGAGCACCTGCTCATGAAAGCCGGCGGTTCCGTCAAGCCCATCACCCACGAAGCTATCGACGCCGGTGAGAACTACCTCTTCCAGGACGGCCGCAACGTCTACAAAAACGCTGTCACCGACATGCTCACATCGTCGCTCGACGTAATGAAGCGCAACAACCTCACCGTCGACGACATCGACTATCTCATACCCCATCAGGCCAATCTCCGAATCATCGAAGCCGTCAGCTCGCGCGCAGGTTTCCCCGCCGACAAAGTGCTTGTCAACATCGAGCACTACGGCAACACATCCGCCGCCTCGATTCCCCTTTGTCTCGACGAATACAAGACAAAACTCAAGAAAGGCGACCGCCTGTTGCTAACCGCATTCGGCGCCGGCTTCACTTGGGGAGCCATGTATCTCATCTGGGATATGTAATCCGCCATTACGTCAATTAAAAAATATTTCCGAAAATAGCATCTTTTCAGGTGCTATTTTTGTTTTATACATAACGGAGATAAAATTAAGAAATATTTTTTATAGATTTGTAAATCATAATATACAACAACATGGAAGAAAAACAGCATAAAGCGGGATTTGTCAACATCGTAGGCAACCCCAACGTCGGAAAATCCACACTGATGAACGACCTCGTAGGCGAACGCGTATCCATCATCACCTCGAAAGCGCAGACCACACGCCACCGCATCATGGGCATAGTCAATACCCCCGACTACCAGATAGTATTTTCCGACACCCCCGGCGTACTCTCTCCCAAATACAAACTTCAGGAAAGCATGCTCAGCTACTCCGAAGGCGCCCTCACCGACGCCGACATACTCCTCTACGTCACCGACGTCGTGGAAGATCCGAAGAAAAACGCCGACTTCCTCGCCAAAGTAGCCAAGGAAAAAATTCCCGTGCTCCTGGTCATCAACAAGATAGACCTCGTCAAGTCGCAGCAGGAACTCGAGGACAAGGTGGCAATGTGGAAAGAAATCCTCCCCAACGCCGAAATCTTCCCCACCTCGGCCAAAGAGCACTTCAACGTCAGCAACCTCATGGCCCGCATCGTCGAGCTGCTCCCCCCGTCCCCCCCCTATTTCGGCAAAGACGCCCTCACCGACAAGCCCGCGCGCTTCTTCGTCACCGAGATTATCCGCGAAAAGATACTTCTCAACTACGACAAGGAAGTGCCATACGCCACCGAAGTAATCGTGGAAAAATTCGAAGAATCCGACACCTCGATACACATCATGGCCGTCATCTACGTAGAGCGCGACTCCCAGAAAGGCATCCTCATCGGCAAAGGCGGCTCCATGCTCAAACGTGTCGGCACCGAAGCCCGCAAGGACATCGAGAAATTCTTCGACAAACGCGTCTACCTCGAACTGTTCGTCAAAGTCGAAGCCAACTGGCGCAACCGCGAGAACAAGCTCCGCTCCTTCGGATATATCGAATGACCCTCCGGCAACCCCACCCTTTGCTGATTTCAGAATTTTATGTTAAATTTGCACTTCAAACGCAAAAAATAAGACACCATTATGGGACAACTTGTAGCAATTGTCGGACGACCTAATGTCGGCAAATCGACACTTTTCAACCGCCTGACCGAAAGCCGCACGGCTATCGTCGACGAGACTGCCGGCACTACCCGCGACCGCCAATACGGCAAAGTAAACTGGAATGGAAAGGAGTTCTCAATCGTCGACACCGGCGGCTGGGTGGTCAATTCCGAAGATATATTCGAGGGCGAAATCAACAAACAGGTAGCGCTTGCCATCGAACAGGCCGACGAAATACTTTTCGTGGTCGACTCGATGAACGGCGTCACCGACCTCGACGACCACGTGGCCGAGATACTGCGCAAATCCAAGAAACCCGTGCTCCTCGTAGCCAACAAAGTCGACTCCAACGACTGGCTCTACAACGTGCCCGAATTCTACGGCCTCGGCCTCGGCGACCCCTACCCCGTCTCGGCAGTCAACGGATTCGGCACAGGCGACCTCCTCGACGACGTCGTCAAAAAGCTCCCCGTTCCCGACGGCGACATCGAGGAAGCCGTGGAAGACATACCCAAATTCGCCATCGTCGGCCGACCCAACGTAGGCAAATCCTCCATCATCAACGCATTCATAGGCGAGGACCGCAACATCGTGACCGACATCGCCGGCACCACACGCGACTCCATCTACACCCGCTACAACAAATTCGGCTTCGACTTCTACCTCGTCGACACCGCCGGCATACGCAAGAAAGCCAAAGTCAACGAAGACATCGAATACTACTCCGTAATCCGCTCAATCCGCGCCATCGAAGCCTCCGACGTCTGCATCCTCCTCATCGACGCCACCCGTGGCATCGAAGCACAGGACCAGAGCATCTTCTCGCTCATACAGCGCAACAAGAAAGGCCTCGTGGTATGTGTCAACAAATGGGACCTCGTCGAAAACAAGAGCCAGGCCGCAATCAAGACCTTCGAGACCGCCATCCGCGAGCGCTTCGCACCGTTCACCGACTTCCCCATCATCTTCACCTCCGCGCTCACCAAACAGCGCATCTTCAAGGTGCTTGAGACAGCCATCGAAGTCTACAACAACCGCCGACGCACTATCCCCACCTCGCAGCTCAACAACTACCTCCTCGAAGCCATCGCGGCCTACCCGCCGCCAGCCAACAAAGGCAAATACGTCAAAATCAAATACATCACCATGCTCAAAGGCGCGCAGATACCCACATTCATATTCTTCTGCAACCTCCCGCAATGGGTCAAGGAACCCTACCGCCGCTACCTCGAAAACAAAATTCGCGAGCGCTGGGACTTCCACGGCACCCCCATAAGCGTCTTCATGCGCGAAAAATAACCCGATACACCACAATATCCCCCTACTAAAATACCGCGGCCACTGTCCCCACAGTAACCGCGGTATTTTAGTATGACGATGTTGCAAAACCGATGTTGACGATTGCACGATGTAGGGCTGCTCCCCGGAGCAGCCGCTAACAAAAGTTGATTATCAGTTGCTTGACGGCTGCACCGGGGTGCAGCCCTACAAGATGACGTATCATATATACATATACAATATATTATAGAATTTTGCAACAACTTCTAATCAACTTCACCCCATATAACCCTATTCCAATCCCTGTCCGCGGGATTCATTTTACTGTTTACATCATCCCAGATATAATGGTCGGTTTGTAAACGCCCGATTGGTGTCCGACAGGACACCGATTTAGTCGTAACCCCGTACACCGCAGCTTGCGAATACAACCGTCCGCGAAAGCGTACTGTACTAACGCATCGTAAGTTCTAACTTTGTATTCAAAATGATTATGGAACAGTTAGAACTATTAATATTGTAAGAAATTAAAAAAATTTGTAATTTTGCACAATCAAACGCATTAATCTCTCAGTAAACAATATGTACAAACTTATAACAGGATTAGTTGTTGCATTGCTTTTCGTAGCATGTTCGACCAACGACAAATACGATTCTGCTGTTTGTCAAGGTTATATTTACAAATACGCCTATGAAACAGCCTTTCACGGCAACAGCGCAGAATATGATGCTTCGTTGCGGAATATATCTCAAAAAGAGTTTTCCGAAATGATAGGCCAGCTCAAAGGTATTGTTAATGAGGCGCATACTGAATTAACAAACATATCGGTTCTCAAAAGTCGCACTGAAATGAGAGAACAATATGAGCAATTTAATAATAAGACAATGCTTCAACAGTTCAAATACCTAAACGGGATTGTTGATGATTCAGACTCGCGGGGCTTATTGGATTCAAGCAATAAAAAAGCCTACGATGAATTACTACCGATATTGGAGAATGTAGCCTCCACAGATATTCAAATTAAAAATATGATACGCTAAATTCGCGTCGTTTCAATATAGAGTGCTTTACCGTACTTTTGCAGTACGATAAAGCACTTTTTATATGCAGACCATTTCAATAAAAATCAATAGTTGCTCGACTCTCCCGGCTGACAGATGGAAATTTCGGTAATCAGAATATCTCTACTTATAGCATAGATACATAAGCATTTATTATTACGAGAATGTTCTTCATGCTTTCGGCAATTTCGGCACATTGCAGAAATATCCAGAATCGGCCTACTTCCCCAGTTCCACCCGATGCTTCCACCTTTTGTGGGTCCAGAGCCATATTGAGGGCTGGCGGCATATGTTGCTTTCAAGCAGACGCGTGTAGCGCTCCTTTATCTCGTCGGGAGCCATTGCCGATGCGTCGTCGGCTATAGGCACGATGCGCACGTGATAGCGTCCGCGGTGCAGTTTCGTCATATCGAAATATACTACCGCCGCCCCGAGCTTCTGCGCTACCGTCGCCGTGCCAGTAATCATCGCCGTCGGGTGGTTGAGCAGCATCGTTATATACCCCGGGTCATTATGGCTCGGTTTCTGGTCGCTCATAAAACCGGTGAACGTCGTGATGCCCTCCTTGCGGTGTCGCAGAAGCTCGCGGAAATCCCAACGTAGTAGACGGGGGTATTCACCGAATATCCCACCATTTATAAAGATGTCTCGACCGTCCGACGGATTATCGGGAACTTGCATGCTGCGGTCATGGAGGGAAATTTTGGTAATCAGAATATCTCTACTTATAGTATAGATACATTAGCATTTATTATTCCGAGAACGCTCTTCATGCTTTCGGCAATTTCCTCCGGAACAGGGATTGTGTTATATGCCAACGAAGGAAGTTCCAAAGAGTATCGTAGGGAGAGTGTATGCCATACCGCATCAAAATCTTTTAGCAGAGGAGATTCCGAAATGCTACTGTTTTGCCACCCGTCGGGCTTTGCAAACATAGCGCGGTCATGCTCAATCAGAGAATTGAAGTTCTCCATGAACTTTTCGCTGTCAATATACGCCCGGCAATCATTGTCTTTTACAAGATAGTGAATATCGTAGAAGTGACGTATCTTTGCTGTAAGGTCTGTGATGGGATTATCACCGAGCGAAAAACGAAGAAGTGAGACCAACTTTTCCGTCATTGTCGTGCGTTTGTCGAGCACATTGATTGTGAACTCGCCCAAATCAAATTCAGAAATAATGTCGTGGAGACCATTCTGCTGCAAATAGCGTAGAATGAAACTTCCGACTGCATATCGCCCGAAAGGATATGGATTGGCAAAAGAATTTATCTCAATCAAAAGCTGTCCCGGTATCATGCTTCCGATTGGTGCAATGCCCTCAACCTGCGGATAGAGGAAATATGATTTACGGTAGCGCGACCCTTTGCTTGTAAGACCGGGGCACTCTATGGGTGTAAGCCCGTCGGACATCGCTTTTTCAGTGGAACGGATTATGGCTTTAAGTCCGGCATCAGTCATGCCTTCGCTCCTTACTATGGCAACATCTACATCTTCCGAAAACCGCGCCCCGATGCCATACATTTTCGATAGACTCGTACCTCCTTTGAACACGGCAACATCCTTTGCCGGACTTCTCGACATCTGCTTCAATGCACGGGTAATCCAATAGTCCTTTTCAATGAATCCGGCATTAACTCCGATTCCACTGTTCTCTTTCGCTTGGCTTGCCCGTAGTATTACTTCTGCGAACAATGCTTTATCCTCATGCAGTTTCATTCTATATTCCAGTTAGATTTGTTCGGCAACAGGCTTCCCGAAATGCCAAGCGAATATTTGGTAAACGGGTTTAATGTTTCTTTTATCCGAGCGCTGTCATAACCGATACTTTCCAATAACGCACCGGTCAAGGCTCTGACCGCCGGTGGATAATTCAGCGCATAACTGACTAAACTTGTGCGTTCGTTTTCAGGCAGACTCTCCAACAGCCTTTGAATATTTCTTACAACATCGTCAGGTGTAGCAGCCGGAATTTTCTTAATGCATTTAAGTGCATCGAGTATTCTCAGCAATGGTATGGAAACCTCTGTAATCTCGTTCGACTGAATAGTATAGGATATTTCATACCCACCACGTTTAAGGGGGCGACGATAGCGTGCAGAGCCTATAACTATTTTTGAAGATATTTGCGTAGTCAGCCCCATTTGGCTGAAAGCCGGAGTGCCGGTAATGTAGCCGATGCGCTCGCCATCTTTGAATATCAAATCTTTTGTAAGTTGTTCTATCATCGGAGGCATCTCCCCAAGCCGTGAAACCACAGGCTTGTAGAATTGTCCCTTGCCGACTTTACGCAACGTGCCGTCAGCCACCATGCGGCTCAGAGTCTTAGCCGTGGCGGTCTGCATCTCAAGAGGCAAATCAAGGTCAGAGTAGCCAAATATTACACCGGCTCCTATTGCCTCTATACGTTGGGGTATTACTTGCGTTGATTTCATGGTGCAAATTTAATAAAAAAGTCAAGTTTTTGCATGCAAAAACTTGACTTTTTTTTCTACAATATGTCGAAATGTCCTGAATCGTCCTACTTCCCCAGTTCCACCGGATGCTTCCACCTTTTGTGGGTCCAGAGCCATATTGAGGGTTGGCGGCGTATGTTGCTTTCAAGCAGTCGTGTATAGCGCTCCGTTATCTCGTCGGGAGCCATTGCCGATGCGTCGTCGGCGATAGGCACGATGCGCACGTGATAGCGTCCGCGGTGCAGCTTCGTCATATCGAAATATACTACCGCCGCCCCGAGCTTCTGCGCTACCGTCGCCGTGCCCGTAATCATCGCCGTCGGGTGGTTGAGCAGCATCGTTATGTATCCCGGGTCATTGTGGCTCGGTTTCTGGTCGCTCATAAAACCGGTGAACGTCGTGACGCCCTCCTTGCGGCGCCGCAACAGTTCGCGGAACACCGTCGCCTTCGCGTAGCATCGGGCACCGAACCGCTCACGGATACGCAGCATATACGCATCCATCCATTTTGATTTCAACGGACGGTACACCTGCGAGCGCTCGCTCCCCTCAACGTCGGCCACCACGCCGAGCGACGTCACCCATTCCCAGTTGAAACAGTGCGAGAAATAAGCCACGACAGGTCGTTTCTCCTCAAGATACCGCTCGACAATCTCCAGGTCCTCATACGTGATGCGCGAACGTATCTCGCGCTCCGACATGCCCCCGAGCCTTATCGTCTCAACCATATAGTCGGCAAAGTTGAGATAGAAATCCTTTGCCGTCTCGCGCAGCTGCTCGCGCGTTTTCTCAGGAAAAGACTCAGCAAGGTTCTTCATCACCACCTTCCTGCGATATCTCACCACATAGTATAGCAGCCCGTACATGGCGAATCCGAACGGATAAAGCACCCCTAACGGAAGATGCGACAGCAGCCACATACCGCCGTCGCCCAATTTATATCCTATCCGCCTAAACATGGCAGCCTCCTCCCGTTTCTGTAACAGTGCCCTTCACGGCCTCGCCTGCGGAGCCTGTCTCGCCGAGCAGCACATCGACAATATGATTATCAAGGCAGCCGGGAGCATCGACCGACACACGTATGTAATTGTCGGTAAAACCGCCCATCGGCATCCCCTCGGCCGAATGCTCGAGCAGCACCTTACGCACCGTCCCGCCAAACTGCTTCGTGAAATCCGCCAACTTGGCATCGGAAAGCGCAATCATGCGCGCCGCGCGATGATGCTTCTCCTCCTGACTCACCACGTATGGTATCTCAAGCGCCTTTGTGCCCGGACGCTCGGAGTATGGGAAAACATGCAGGCACGAAATGGACAGCGACTCCACAAATGCGTACGAGCGCTCGAATTCCTCCGCCGTCTCGCCGCGGGCGCCTACTATAAGGTCCACCCCGATAAACGCATGCGGCATCACCTCACGTATGCGCTCGATCTTGTGGCGGAACAGCGCCGTATCGTAATGGCGCCGCATCAGCCTCAGCACCTCGTCCGACCCGCATTGCAGCGGAATATGGAAATGAGGCATGAAACGCTTCGAATGAGCCACGAAGTCGATAATCTCGTCAGTAAGCAGATTGGGCTCGATTGACGATATGCGGTAACGTTCGATACCCTCCACCTCGTCAAGCGCCCGGCAAAGGTCGATAAACGACTTGTCCGTCCCCTTCCCGAAATCGCCGATATTGACACCCGTGATGACTATCTCCTTCCCTCCCCGCGCGGCCACCTCGGTAGCCTGCTCCACGAGAGCGTCAATCGACGCCGAGCGGCTGCGCCCGCGCGCCCGCGGTATAGTGCAGTAAGTGCACCAGTAGTCGCACCCGTCCTGCACCTTGAGGAAATAGCGGGTGCGGTCGCCGCGCGAACACGACGGATTGAACGCCGTCATCTGCTGCAGCGGCGTTATCAGGCATTGCGCGTTGTTGTCGGCAATCCAGCGCTCGATATATTCGGGTATGGAATTTTTTCTGTCGGTACCGGCCACGATCACCACCCCGGGCAGCGAGGAAGCCTCCTCCGCTTTAAGCTGGGCGTAGCAGCCGGTCACCACGATAGCCGCGTCGGGATAGCGGCGGTGGAACGAACGTATCGCCTGACGGCACTTCTTGTCGGCCTCCCCGGTCACCGAGCAGGTGTTCACAAGAATAATATCGGGAATCTCACCCTCATCGCACCGCATTATACCCCTCGCCTCCAGCATCTCCGCTATCGTGGAAGTCTCGGCAAAATTAAGTTTGCAGCCAAACGTATGATATAGGCAAAGCATTATCTATCTATATTTCAACAGTAGGGACGCGATTCATCGCGTCCGCACCATCTTTCAGTATTATTATCGGTAAAAGCATTACAAAACTCGTAATGTAGGGACGCACGGTCTGTGCGTCCGCAAACACACGCCAATCATTGACTGATTATCAGACGGACGCACGGCTCGTGCATCCCTACATTTCACTGTTTTGCGAAAACCGCAGCTACCATGAGTCAAGTAGTAGCCGCGGTTTTTAACCGCGGTTAGTATTTAGTCCTTCTTATTCAAATCGGCATTAGGCTCCGCAGGCTTGTCGAGGCCGTGCTGACGCAGCAGCGCGTCGGCCGTAGGAGCCTGTCCGCGGAACCTGATATAGAGTTCCATCGGGTCCTCACTTCCGCCCATCTCAAGTATGTTTTCCTTGAACGAACGCGCAGTCTCAGGATCAAACACTCCTTTTTCCTTGAACAGCTCGAAGCCGTCCGTATCAAGCACCTCGGCCCAGAGATACGTGTAGTATCCCGACGCATAACCGTCGCTGCCGAAGATATGTTTGAAATACGGGCTGTGGTAACGGTATTCGACCTCGCGGGGCATGCCGAGTTCCTCCACCACCTTCTCCTCGAAAGCATTGATGTCGACATCGCCCGTGTAGTCCATCAGACCGTACTGCAGGTCGAGATATGAAGCAGCAACACGTTCAGCCATGTTGAAGCCGGCATTATGGCGCGAAGACGCCTGAAGTTTCTCAATAAGTGCATCGGGGATAGCCTCGCCGGTCTTGTAATTGTGGGCATACTCCTTGAGCAGTTCCGGCTCGAGCGCCCAGTGTTCGGTAATCTGCGACGGCAGTTCCACGAAGTCACGGTCGACAGCTGTTCCCGACTGGCATTTGTATTTCGCACGCGAAAGCATACCGTGCAGTCCGTGGCCGAATTCATGGAACATCGTGGCCACGTCGTCAAGCGACAGGAGCGACGGAGAGTCGGCCGTCGGAGCCTCGAAGTTGCACACGTTGTATATAATGGGACGCACAGCCTTACCATCAGCCGCCACGTATGACGGTTTCATCTCGTCCATCCACGCGCCTTGGCGTTTCGACGCACGTGTGAAATAGTCGGTCATGAACACAGCCACATGGTTGCCGTCGAGGTCGACGACCTCATATACCTTCACATCGGGGTGATATTTCGGCGCATCGGGCAACTCCTTGAATTTCACGCCATACAGCCTCTCGGCAAGCGTGAAAATACCCTTACGCACCGAGTCAACCTCGAAATACGGACGCACCTCATTCTCGTCAAGGTCATATTTCTTTGCGCGCACCTTTTCGGCATAGTAGTAATAGTCCCACGGCTCAATCTTGATTTTGTCGCCGCGGTCGTTGGCGAGCTGCTGCATTTCGGCAACCTCCTCCTTCACCTTGTCGACCGTAGGCTGCCACACCTGCATCAGCAGGTCGAGAGCGTTCTGAGGCGTCTTGGCCATGACATTGTCGGTCATGTATGACGCATAATTGGGGAATCCGAGCAATTTGGCCTTTGCCGAACGTGCCTTAAGTATGTCGTTGATTACAGGATGATTGTTGTATTCGCCCGACGAAGCCAGCGACGTGTATCCGCGGTAAATGTCGTGGCGGAGCTGACGGTCATCGGCATACTGCAGTACAGCCAGACGGCTCGGGGCATGGAGCGTGAACGCCCATTCGCCCTTGTGACCGCGTTTCTCGGCCTCGGCCGCCGCAGTGGCCACAGCGCTTGCCGGAAGTCCGGCCAGACGCGCCTTGTCATCCACAAATACCGCAAACGCATTCGTGGCGTTGAGCAGGTTCTTGTTGAATTTCAGGTACAGATCCGAGAGCTGAAGGTTGAGTTCCGACAGCTTCTCCTTGTCAGCGGCCGACAGAAGCGCGCCGTTGCGTACGAAACTTTTGTAAGCCTCCTCGACCGCACGTTTCTGAGCCTTGTCGAGATTTTCGCGGTGGTCATATAGATACTTCACGCGGTTGAACAGACCTTCGTTCATCGACACCTCGTCGGAATATCGCGACACCATCGGAGTCACCTCAGCGGCAATCTCCTCCATCGCCGGCGACGAATCAGCCTCCGATATACCGAAGAACACGCGGCTCACACGCTCGAGCGTAGCGCCCGCATCGTCCATAGCCACAATCGTATTCTCAAACGTCGGAGTCTCCGGATTGGCCACGATAGCCGCGATGTCGGCACGAGCCTCCTCGATACCCTTGGTGAACGCCGGCACATAGTCCTCAAGCGTAATCTGATCGAACGGCGGAATTTCAAACGTAGTCTTATACGGCGTCAGAAACGGGTTGACATGACCCGAAGCCTGCGCCCCCCCTGCCAAAGGCGATGCGATAGCAGCCGCCAACATTGCTGTAACAATTTGTTTTTTCATATACTGTGTTGATTGATTTATTTACCGTGTTGATTGACTGATTTATTCCTAAGAACTACAAATTTACAGAAATATTTCCACAAAAACAACACAAATTCATACACCATGTAGGGCTGCACCTACTACTGGTCAATCTTTCAACATCTTTTTTCCATTCTGGCTGTTATTCTATTATCAAATATAATTAGCAATGACAAAGCGAATAAAAAAAGAGTTTAAGGATAGTCCCGCAAATATCAGAAGTCTTTTCAAGGAGGTTACGGAAGTGATAAAGGAGCAGGACACAAGCGTATACGATTTTAAGATCAGTAAATTAAAAGCTCAGACTCTAATATCAGCGATAATGATGACGCTTCTTGTCAGCAGGGAGTGCTCGCAACGTGAGATCGCGCAGACA
>CEAC01032590.1_pt1 | contig 55915 bp, 42 predicted proteins | sample 557411 | NCBI WGS metagenome assembly CEAC01 (sample SAMEA3182094, study PRJEB8094) | gut metagenome | biome: human; feature: gut; material: Stool; isolation source: human stools | place: Canada | collected 2012-02-21
GATAAGAGCCCTCAAACCAATTGCCCGTCGGTATCTCGTAAGGCGTTCCTGCTTTATTCATTACAAGCAGTCCATGCTCCAGTGCATATTCCTTGTCCATGTCAAGCTGTTCCGATACTCTTCCCGGTTCCATTCCTTTAAAAACAGGAATTTGCCAAAGCACTAGCTTTTTCCCTTTTTCATGAAGCCTCTCGATCATGCGTTTCGGGTTTTTCCAGTATTTACTATTGCTAAAATCAAAATCATCATAGGAAAAACCTTCTGCCGACCTCTTCGGTGAATAGGTAGCTCCGTTCCAAATATAGAAAGTTGCTTCATCACTCCATGCTTCCAAGACAATAACACTGGCCGGAAAATGATATTTTTCCAATTCCTCAAGCAATCTGTCTACATCTGCTTCAGAATTCCAATGATTGGCTGATGCCCATATTCCAAATGCATAACGGGGTGGTATCTGCGGTCTTTTAAACAAACCGGTATAATCACGAATAACCTCACCTATTGTACCCGTAAATACATAGACTTTGGATTCGCTCGGTATCTGACATCGAATTGCATAATCAAGCGTGATTGTCGTTTTCTTCTTTGTCTCAATGTAAATACCCAGTCCCGAATCTGTCACGAAAAAAGGAGTCACACAGTAACTGATATTTCCCTGATTACAGAATTTTTCTATAACCTGTGTCTCTACTGTCTTTCCTTTCTGATTCACTGCGTCGAATTTCTCGCCCAGACCATATACACCTTTATAATCCACATTAATGATTAATTGTGTACCTTCTTTGCGTTCTATCTCTGCATAGGAATCATTTGCCAGTAATATTTTTTTATGATATTCCTGATCTTTTATCGTTTCTAAAATCATAATATCTCCGTTCTTTTTCTTACACTTTGCCTTTCAACTAGTTTTACAGGAAATACTTCTTCCACTTTTTCCATCTGGGGATTTTCAATGTTCTCGATCAATATTTCAACAGCTCTTTCTCCCTTAGCTGAAATAGGTTGTTTTACCGTAGTGAGCCCGGGCGTAGTATACTTAGAAATATCCAGATCGTCAAATCCGATGATGGATATATCTTCAGGCACCTGAACACCCTGTTCATAAAACCCCTTCATCAGCCCAATTGCGAGGACATCCGCTGTCGCTACCACTGCTGTAATATCTGCCTTATTATCTACGAACCATTTTGCAGCATTTACTCCGCTTTCATAATCAACCGTCGCTTCATAAAGATTTTCTTTTTGAAATTCCAGTCCATTTTGTTCAATTGCTTTCAGGAAACCTCTATATCGCTTCTGCATAACACCATCTTCCTGAAGATGTCCTGTCACCAATGCAATTTTTTTATGTCCCTGCTGAATCACAAATTCTGTAGCCAGATTAGAGCAATTCTCATCATCAATTCTTAGTTTATGAAAATAGTCATATTTACAATAACTATCAATTAACACTACCGGTACATCCAATGTTTTTAATTCACTAAAAAACTGATTCTGATAAGTACCAATAATAATAACTCCAGCCAAATTTCGTTCCTGAATCAGCTGAAGATAATCTTCAGTTACATCGGTGGCTGAGATAATTACATGGTATCCTCTTTGTCTTGCAGCATACTCTATGCTACCCAGTAATTCACTGTAAAAAATATTATGAAACATCAGCTTACTGCCGGGCTCTGTCTGTGGAACGACTACTCCCAGCAATTTCGTATCTTTTACAGTCAATCCTCGTGCATTCAAATCCGGCACGAATCCTAGATCATCGATTACTGTCAAAATTTTTTGCTTCGTTTCTTCAGATACTTTTTTCTTTCCGTTTAATACATAGGACACTGTTGCTACTGATACGTTTGATGCTGCTGCAACATCCCTGATGGTTACTCTGTTTTTCATACTTTCTCTTTTCATACAGTTTTTAATGCGGTATGTTAACCGGTTAACTATATTATATTCTCCTATTTTTGAATGTCAATTATTTTTATTTAAAATAATTTTTTTTAGATAAAATAAACAAACTTTATGTATCGTTTTTATAGATTATTAACGTTGCTTCTTCAATGTAATTTATAATACTTTTTTCTTGCTTATTGATATTTTTTCTCATTAAGTTGAAATCTTGCATTTCCTACCCTTTTCTGCTATTCTTATTGTAATGCCTGCGGATGGTCAAGTTTCCATATGTAGGGCAGGTATTTCGGTTCAAAATGCTATGTATGGGAAGGGTATGGTCATTACATGAAAATACAGGAATCTGCTGAGAATTATCTGGAAACAATCTTAGTGCTGAAGAAAAAGAACGGTGTTGTCCGTTCCATTGATATTGCCAACGATCTGGGCGTGTCCAAGCCCAGCGTCAGCGTAGCTATGAAGAATCTCCGCAATGGGGAATATATTGAAATGGATAAGGAAGGCTACATCACCCTGCTGGATAAGGGTCGGGAAATTGCAGAGAAAATCTATGAACGTCACACATTTCTTACGGACTGGCTGACTTCCATCGGTGTGGATCCCACCGTTGCTGCTGAAGATGCCTGCCGGATTGAGCATGTGATCAGTGCAGAGACTTTCAGTGCCATGAAAAAGACATTGAAGACGAAATAGAACTCACAGTAACTCATTGCATGTTATTTGAAAGCAAGAACTCCCGGTGCGATATTGCTCCGGGAGTTTTGTTATTATCATAAGCTCATTACCTGCGCTCATTAAATCTTAATTGTCACCCATTTTCCCTGTCGGAACCTGATCGATGCAAACAGGAATCTGGATACCTGATCCGCCAGAATACCCATCCAGATACCGGTCATTCCCAGTCCCAGAGTAAACCCGAAAATATAGGATGCCGCCGTACGGATCAGAGTAACGCTGATCGTAGAAGCTACTGCCGTGTATGCGGTATCTCCCGCGCCGCGCAGGCATCCCATGTAGATGACCTGAGACACCTGGAACAGGACAATGATACAAATGCAATGAATAATATTCACACCGTATGCAATAATATTTTCCTCTCTAAAGAACATCCGGTAGATGGTCTCCCCACCGAAGAAATAGATAACCGCCAGTGCGACAGAGATTCCCAGACCAATACGTCTACAGATGGCTCCGTAGCTTTTCGCTTTCTCCGGATCACGTTCTCCCAGACTCCGTCCGATCAACGCTACCGCCGCTACCTGCATACCGTCACCGAATGAAAACGTCAGACCGAGGATATTCATGCCTACCTGATGTGCCGCCATGGCTTCCGTACCCATTTTCGCAGCCATCATAGCAGTCGACATGAATCCGATACGCATCAATACCTGCTCAATAAACACGGAATAGCCGACTTTGATGATCTCCAGCAGCGGTTCCATCCGCAATCTAATATGATGTTTAATCATATACGGAATGCTGATAAATCCATCTTTCGGACAGATCGAGACGATGCTCATCACGCATGCCACTACCGTACCGAATACCGTAGCAATGGCGGCTCCGGTGATCCCCAGTGCCGGGAAACCAAAGTGTCCGTTGATCAGCAGATAGTTGCCGCAGATATTCACCAGGTTGGAAATCAGATTCGTCCGCAGGGCAATCATAGTATTCCCGGCGCCGCGCTGTGCTGCATTGATACCCATGGACAATACGTTGAAGATCATGCCGCCCATGATGATGCGGTAATATCTCGCCGCCATGGCATGGGTGTCCTCATTGGAACCGCAGAACTCAATGATCTGGTCTGCAAATCCTACCGTCAGGGCACTGATGAGAACTGCTGCCGCGATGCAGAACACGATGGTCATGACCAGGATCTCGTTGGCTGCCTGCTGCCTTTTTTCCCCGAAACGTCTCGCCACCAGGGCGGAAATTGCCACATTCGCCGCGATGAACAGTGCCAGTCCCAGGAACTTCGGCTGTGTGGTCAGACCGACCGCCGCCACCGCATTTGCTCCCAGGCTACTCACCATGAAAGTATCCACCATACCTGCCAGTGCGATAAAAAAGGATTCACAGACCGCCGGCCATGCCAGCCGGACCGCTTCTTTCGTCAGGGAACCCTGTGTGTTTTCAGTACTCATATCTTAACCTATCTCATTACCTTTCTGCCTTGTAAATTTTGTCTGTATTCTTGTAAATTCTATCTGTATTTATTATAGCATAGCTGCCAGCAGTAATTGCAAGTGTCTCTTTTTATGCTTGCGCTGAGCATAATGGAGTGGATTTATGCATAGACTGTCTATGGAACAGATTGTGTCATTTTGCAGATTTTTATTGAGAGGAGTATCTCCATGGATCTCAAGCAGACATTTAAAAATATTCACTGGAAGAATCTCATTACCGCCGTTGCCATTCCCCTTGCTGTGGGCGGGCTTTCCGCCTGGGTCACAAGAAAAGGCATGAAGGCATTCGAAGCCATAGCGCAGCCGCCCCTGACACCGCCCATGTGGGTCTTCCCGGTGGTATGGAGCATCCTGTTTGTCCTCATGGGCATCGCCTCCTATCTCGTCGTCATGCAAAAAGGCGAGGACACGAAAGCCCTCACCCTGTATGCGGTACAGCTGATATTCAATTTCTTCTGGTCCATCTGGTTCTTCAACCTGGGCTGGTACCTGTTCGCCTTTTTATGGCTTGTCGTCCTGTGGATACTGATCCTCGCCACCATACGTGCGTTTGCGAAAATATCCAAACCCGCCGCATGGCTGATGCTGCCTTATCTGCTGTGGGTTACGTTCGCGGGATATCTGAATCTTGGGGTGTGGTGGCTGAACCGGTGATGCAGGCACCACAAATTATCCCTTTGCACTGTCGCACTCTTGAAATGCCGGACGCATCCTTTCAATTTCTCCACGACTGATCCCATACTTTCCTGCAAGAGTCCGCCAGTTATCACCCACAATCTTTTTTACGTCTGCGATGTTCTTCTGTGCCTGTGTTTTTGACATCTCATAAAAAGGTGCCGCCTCTATCGCCAGGTCAAAATCAATAGAAGAATTATCTTCATCCACATTCAATGACAAAAATTCACCTTTCAGATCTGTTTTTAACCGCAATCCTCCCATTCTTGCCTCATCATACACTCCTAAAAGATAATCACTATCTAAGAGTTTTCGAGGTTTTTCCTCCGCTTTTTTTGCCCGAAGTTCCTCTCTGCGTTTCATCAGACGCTGTCCCCATCTATCAGGGCAGGAATCGGCAAATACTCCGAATATCTTCTTATCATCGTGAATATATTGCCTTCCCTTATACATCTGTAAATCGGGATCTAATATCATATTTCCCTTTTCCAGCCATTTCTGATCATACTCAAAAGAGTAAAATTCTCGTGATAAGGCTGAAAATCAGCAAAAACAAAAATCTTTTTTTCTTTATCCACTCCCTATCCCCTCCTGGGTGCGCGCTTTCTTACAGGCAAATCAAGATCCTGTAATTTCCGTCCCAATTCATCATCTTTAGCAACAAGCAGTAAATCCTTATCCATATAATTCAATGCATGAAGCACAGCCGCATAACATCCCATTGCCACAGAAGGTGAGCCTTTTTCTATGGATACTAGCGTAGCTCTGCTGATTCCCGCTCTCTCCGCCACCAACTCCGAGGGCAATTTTCTCCGAAGCCTTGCATACTTTATCTGTAGCCCCATTTGCTCCAGTATTTTTTCTGTTTCAGGCAACAACACTATTGTTTTTTTCGGCATAATCCCATCTCCTTATGTAAATATTATTAAACATTTATATCCATTTTGTCAAATTTTATTTACATTATTGAAAAATATCTCTGTCACGGATCCGACAGAGATATTATATAGTATGCCTATTACTCCGTTATCCTATAACGAATAACATACTGTCAAATATTACGCACAGCAATCTGTTAGCTACTCCCCATTATTTTGTAGAAATTAATTAGATTCAACTTCCTATGTTACATCCTCTGCCTCAGTCTCCGGCTCGGTATCGGCGATTTCAATCTGATCTACCAAGTCCATGCAGTCTATATAATGATCTCCTATCCGGAACGCATAGAAACTTCTGTAATCCGAGGTCATAGGGTCTGTATCCTGATGCTTTCCGGCATTATTATCCTGAAAATATTTCGGAAGGTAATCAGCCTGCATATGTATGTCCTTCGCATCCATGTTCTGCAGATAAACATAAATAATGGTATTACTGTCGTCTAGCGTGATGGCATATTCATATCGGTCGATCCAATTTGCCATTGCCACATATGCAACGCTGCAATAATTTTCTTCATCCTGATAGAGCATATTCATCTGATCCTGATAAGAAAATTCCAAATTACGCAGACGATCTGTTTCTGCCTCATACTGTTCCCTAGTATATTGATTTTCCAAATAGATCTGGCAGGTTGCTGCAAAGATTTCATCACGGGTCTGATAATAAAAATCTTGTGAAACGGTATCCATATCCGCGGAAGGGAACACCGCTAACGGACTGTATACTCCCTTTCCCTCTAATTTGTGGTATGCTTCTCCCTCCCGGGAAGTGATTCTTGTCCCATAAATAAAATGATAGCATACGTAAGACAAAATAATCCCCAGCACAATCACTACCGCCACAACCGCAAATACTACTTTCTGCTTTTTGGTCATCTTTTTGTTTATCCCCTATTATCTTCTATTTTCTTCTGTAAATGAAAAATACGGAATCTCCAGCTCTTTAGCATTACCTTCGTTTGCATTCAGCTATTCCATATAGTCCGTCTCATCGCCTTACATATTTTCAAAAAAATTCTAATCCTCTACAATCTCTTCTCCATAATCATAGATAGGCATCTGACCGGAAACATAAACATCAACATTATAGATTTCACCGGTCGCTTCCCCCGGTATGCCGAATTCATGGAAACATTCTCCTAAAGCATAACGATAAATGGTATATCTCTCTTTGCCCATATAAGTATGTTTTTCATAAGAATCTCCATATTGGTCGACCATTTGAGAATAACTATTTCCGGAATATATGCCTCTCGAGGTATGTGCAAATGTTTCATTACTGCTGATTCTTATTCTGACACATTCTTTTTCAAGGAAATAAACTTGTATAAATTGAGCTTCCCCATCACCTACGTTATAATAATAATTATATTTTTTGTTATCCGAATCCTCAACCTTTTCATACAACAACCCCATCTTATCCAGCTTCCCCAATATTTCCTGCTCACCTTCATATAAGGAAACTGAAAAATCCCCTATATTGATAATGACATCCATATCTGGCTGTGCATTTTTTGCATTCGGCATTTCATCAATTTTATTCCTTATAGCCGCTGCTGTTTCTTCTATACTTTTTTCTCCGTTAAAATAATACAAAGCCTCTGCCTGCGTAATCCCTATTAAAGGAAGGTCACTGCACTGCATTACCTTCGTATTATTTATCATCTCCCTTACATCCTGTATATCCTCATCTTGTGCCGCATAAACATTTTCATAGGTACTGCCAATTTCGTATGTCAGAATAGGAAGTTTCTCTCTTTTTCCATCCGATGTCTGATAATATTCCTGCTTTCTGCTATCACTAAGCTGTTGATCCAGCACATCTTGCAATATTGAAAAATTCCAATTGGGAGCAATCGTTTTCTGTCCTTCCTCAGTAAAATAGCTTTCCACAAACTTCCATGCTTCTTCTTTGTGCGTGCTTTGACTGTTAATGGCGAAACAGTTGTCAAAAATAAATATTCTTCCCTTTCCCTCTGCTCCCGGAAATCCTGTATAGACTGCATCCTCACCCCATACGGATTTTTTATATAAATATTGTTGCATGTCACCTATGCACTCAAGATTGAATGGAATTTTTCCTTCCCGCATCAAAAGGTCATTCGTTTGAAACATCGCCTGTTGCGGTAATTGTTCTGCAATTTTTATATATTGTTCCAATCTGTTATCTTCCGTTTCCCCGGAATATCCTCCGCAGATTGCCCCTTCCTGTAAAAATAAATCCCGTGAAATCATAGGATCCTCTTCACATTCCCGAACGGCCCGCAAGGCTTCCTCGAAGGTAAAATTTTCTTTGTTACTGCACCATTTTTCTTTTGTTATCAATGTATATAACACAAAATTCGTTGGCAACATATACAAGCCACCATCCGCTGTCAAAACCTGATACGCGGAATCAACGATGTCCTCTTCCCCAATCACATCACTTTTCTCCAGATAGGGAATAAGATTCTCTATTGCGCCCTTTTCTGTAAGCACTTCCACATCCATCTCATCTGTCGAAAAACTAATGATATCAGGTCCTTTTCCTGTCAAAATATCATCATACAAACGGCTAATTCCGTCGCTTATATTTTCTTCGTAATAATCATGTATTGTGATTGTTATTCCGTCATTTTTACCATTAAAATCTGCTATTGCTTCCTGTAATGTCGACGCTCCCCCGATATCTCCAAGTATAATCTCCGTTTTAGGTTCTTCCAGCACAATTGTAGCAGTCTCTTTCTCCCATGCAGATGTTTTCGTCCCGGTGTCTATTTCTCCACATCCCATTAACAGCAAAGATGATACTGTACCTACAAGCAATAATGCTATTGTTTTAAAAGTTTTCATTCGTAATCCCCTCGCACGTCATCGCAATATCATTCTTTTTCCAACAGGTAAAAAGCACAATCCATCGTAAGAATAACAAACTGCTTATCGCTGGAAAGCATTATGTCTACTGCCGGAGACTTCCCCTTTATTCCATCTCTTGTGCCCCTTATTTTTAAATCCTGTAATTCATCATAATTCAGAATCCAATCATATAGTTCCGGATCTTCTTTTATAGCTTCCTTTACATTATAGATTAAATTACGCTCTTTTATAGGAGATACCTCATAAGAAGGTTCTAAAATCTCGCATTGATAACGTTCATATTTTTCAAGCCCTTCACTGGAAAATACCTCTTCATTTATCACAATATGATTGCCTATGATATCATGCCCCTCCGGATAATTCGTATAATCGTTTTGTACCTGTGTAAATCCAAGCAATTTCGTAACTTTCCACTCACCAAAAAGCAATTCTTTGATCTCATCCATGGATAATTCGTCCACACTGCCATCTGCCGTTTCCGAATCTGGCTCTATCGTTTCTTCCGCATTCAGGTTTTCCGATTCTGTCTCGAGCATATTATTAATTCCGATAATTGATAGTTTCCAAGGTCCTGTTCCTTTATAAACACTGTCAAACCAGATTTGTCCATCCCCCATCATCACCCCTTGCCAATTACAAAACATTTTTCGGCATGTTTCAGCACGAATAGCCTCTACAAATTCTTGATTCAGCTTTCCATCAATATCTAGTTTTAAAAAATCTTCACGATTAGTAACTGTAGTTCCATTTATTACAATAGGATATGAAATCTTCTCAGATAGCGCATCCCAATCATGCTTTAAAATATCATTTTTAATCTCTTCAGCAAATTGCTCCTCTGCTGTTACTCCTGTAGATGTCATATAATAATCTTCTTCTGTTTCGCTGCTTTGAATGCTTTCATCACTTTCACGTACTTCATAGTCTTCTGTATCACTCATGGCAGGCATCTTTTTTTCTTCAGGTATACTGTCTATATGCTGATTTTTCATCAAAAATATGTAAGACATAATTATCCCTAGCACAAGCATTGCTGCCACAACTGCAAATACCACTTTCTGCTTTTTGGTCATCTTTTCGTTCATTTTCCTTACCTGAATTCTCTTCCCACAAGCATTTACACAAACGATATTTTTATCGCAATTTCATTAACTGATGCTAATTATTTTGATATTATCAATTTAAAATATCTCAATTACATAATCATAACTATAGGTATGCACGTACAGCCGGCCGTCCTTCTCTGCCATGAGGTCCGGCATCTTTTTCAGAGGCAGGCGGTCGATCACTTCTCCGGTGTTTTTATCCAGCTGATAGAGATAATCATCCTCTGCGGTAAAGCCATAACCGCAGAAGATCACGTCCCCTTTCACGAGAAAGTTCATGCTGTTGTATGTCTGGTCTGCACTTCGCCACAGCAGCTTCTCATTTTCCAGATCATAGGCAAACATAAAGCAGCTGTCCGGCTGGGCATAGCCGTTCATTACCGATGCCCCATAGAAGATCCCGTTCTCAAGACAGGCATTATTACCGTTGACGTACCATTTGTCTGTCGGATATTCCAGCACGTACAGACAGTTCTCGCCATCAAAAATGCTGAGTTTTCCATCCTCCCACTGATAGGTATAATCCCACTGATAGGTATAATTTTCATCATAGAAGCAGTCCCAGTTTTCTCCGATCATGGGAAGGGAAACATCTTCCGTTGCATTGTACCATTCATCAGCAAAAGTAATATTGTTATACGTCTCGGAAAGGATTTCCAGGGAATAGGGCTGCGCCGCAGTTCCTTCCGGGTGAAATTCCGATACTCCGGTGAAATCTATCGCGATTTCTTTCGGTGCAATGGGATTTTCCTGTGCTGTGGTTTCCTGCGGAACCTCTGTCGTAGCAGAGGCTGTCTCTGTGAAAGTCTCCGCAGATGTCTCTGCCACCGGCTCTGTCGGCTGCTTCTCCGCCGTCGTATTCTCCAAAGCACTCGTTTCCCCAGCGCCACACCCTGTCAACAGACAGGCAATCAGCGCTAAAATGCTCAATTTATATTTTTCACTCATAATTGATCCTCTTTTCCATAATCAGTATGTTATTACTTTATTTCCTCTAAAAAAGAAGGCTCTGCCGATATAGCAGAGCCTTTGACATTTTCTTTCAAGACCTACGGTCTCTAGCCAGATTGTGGTAAATGTCAAACCCTTATAAAGCTCATAAGGCACTGCTCTCTGGCACAACACCTTACTTCTGCTTTTGGCAGGCACTCAAGTTGCCTATCGTTAATGTCATATTAACTATACACAAAAAATATGTCAATCAAAATGCCTAATTTCATAAAGAATTAATATTTTGTATTTGCTGTGGGTTACGTTCACGAGGCATCTGAATCTTGGGGTATGGTGGCTGAATTCCAGGTAATCAGCCGCAATCTTTCCATTCCGGAGGTATTCGGCGCATGTAATGCCAATAAACGTCTCCCTGAAAAGTCTTCAAACAACATTCCATGACCTCCAAATGGACAGGTTGGCTCCGGATTCTGTCTCCACGGTCCGCAAACGCTTCCGCTCAGACTGTATGCCGTACCAATCGCGTATCCTTCCTGTGCAAAACTTGACCAAAGCATTTTCAATGCTCCATTTTCATGGTACAGGAACGGCCCATCTGTGACATAATTTTCTCCTTCCGACTGTACAACATCCCCAGTATCCGGTACACTCCACGGTGCATCTGTTGCATGAAACAATACAACCGGCTTTTCCATTGCCTCAGATAAATCTTCTGTTAATTTCATTGCACAGATAGCTCCGTCACGAATTTGTGTCCATTCATGGGAAAATATCAGCCAAGGAATCCCATTCTCTATATACAGAGTCCCGTCAAGGCAGTCCCATTCAACCGGTGTGACCGGCTTTTCAGAAATTGGAAAATATGGTCCCACAATGTTCTCCGACCGGAATATCTGCACTCCTCTATGTTGCCCTTTTGCGTAAAAGCTGGCAATCAAATACCATTTTCCAAGATACTTATGCACTTCCGGTGCCCAAAAATTCTTATTCGCCCAAAAATTCTTCGGAGGTCTAAATGCATATCCCTCCTCTACCCATTCTTCAAGATTCTCGCTGCGATAGACCTTGAATCCTTCTCCCTCTCCGTTCCACGGATCAGAATCCGTCGTACCAAACAAATAGTACTGCTTCGTTTCCTTGTCTGCCACAATATACGGATCCCGTATTCTAATGTCGGTGTTCCTCATAATCCGCACCTCCTATGTTTCCTTAATTTCTACAAATTCCATCCTTTCCATGTGTTGCTTACAGTTCTCAAGATCACCTCCCCGAAAACACAGATTCTTGATCTTATGCTCTTCAGAAAATCCAGTCAGATATATACTATAATTAGTCGGCAGCTTGATATCTTCAAATAGGACATCTTCCACCTGACCTGCTCGTTCATCGGAAGACCATTTATCTCTAGTAATTACACAGCAAATTGCGTAATTACTTTCCTGTCGGACACGAATATTACGAAATACAATGTGATGCACTTTTGCAGCATCGCAGATATATACTGCAAGTGCTCCCACTTCCGTTGTCCAATCCGCCATGCTGTGCAGCACATCACAATCTTCAAATATTGCATTATATATATCATGCCTGGATTCTCCGGCTACACCGAAAGCGCGAACCTTATCATTCCATACAATGCATTTTCGCACTGTAATATCATGTGTCTCCACCTGCTTTGTAAGCGCCATGCTTTTCAAACAGATTGCATCATCTCCTGTCCGCAGGAAACAACTCTCAATCAACGCATTCTGCGTATCCACAAGATCAATTCCATCACTGTTCTCCCGATATGCCAACAATCGCGCCCGGTTCACATGAACATTCCTGCAGCCGAAAAACGGAAGCGTCCAGTGCGCTGCACCTATAAATATAACATCTTCAATTTCTATGTTTTCACAGTCGCAGAAGACCATGCTTCTCCGTGCATGCCAATCCAATACTGTCAGGTCTATTATTCCTGCACCGCAAATCCGGATATTTTTCTGTTCCTTCGCATAAATAAAGTCCTGATAATTCGTTTTTCCTGCCCAATCATTTTCCACCAGTATTTCATCTGTTCCATCCGGCTGTATCGGTGTCAGAATTGCTCCCGGTGCCAGCACAACTGTCTGTCCGCTTTGCAACTCCAACGTGCGAATTTTGTGAATTCCCGGTTCAAAATACAGTACTTCCGGATCTTCCGGATTATCAATATTCTTAAATCCCGCCCGGAAAATTGCCAGAGGATGCTGATAGCCTTTATTTATCTCAATCATCAAATTGGCAGACTCTGTATCAGCAAAATGAATTTTGTGGCTCTCCACTGTTGCAGCAATATGTAAATTTTCCGGCAGAATCTCTGCGTTCCATACCGGAACCAGTGATTCTGCTGTAAAGTCTCTACTGCCCCACGGAATCACCACAAAACTCTGTGGTCCCCCATGTGTAACCGGCGTATCATATACCGGCAGTTCCTCTTCTCCACTATAAAATTTCCAGTATGAAGACCTTACAATCCCTGTAGGATACGCCCCGTGAGGATCTGCCCCCTGTAGACGATATTTGCATCGGTCCTTTGCCTGTTGTATTTTTTTCTGCTGTTTGGACGCTATTTTCACACCGTCACCCCTTTACTGCACCGGATGTCATTCCAGACATGATCTGTTTCTGTGCACAGAAATATACAATAATCACCGGCAGGGAAACAATCACAACATCCGTGAACACCAGATTCCAATCCGAACTGTGCGTACTGAAAAAATTATAAATCGTAAGCGGTAACGTGTAATTCTCTGAAGTATTCAGGAAGTAAATAGTTGTTCCGAAATCATTCCAGATATTCATAAAAGTCAATATAAACAATGTCACCGTCATGGGTTTCATCAGCTGGAAAATAACCCGGAAAAACAATGTCCATGTACCACAGCCGTCCAAAATGGCAGCCTCGTCAATATCCCTGGGGATCGACTTCAATGCTCCGATATACAGAAAAATTCCGAGTGGCAGGTTGGCTGCTGTCAGCACTGCTGCCGCTCCGATAAATGTCTTTAAGTGCAGATAATTACACAACATATAAGTCGGAATAATCTGTCCCGGAATGATAAGTCCTATCACAAAAAACGTAATGATCTTCTGACTTACTTTTGTATTTCGTCTCTGTAATACAAATGCTGCCAATGCAGAAAACAGAACAATCAAAAGCACTGACAGTAATGTCACGATGCAACTGTTTCTGAATGCATGCACCACACCGGTCTCCATAACTGCACGATAATTTTCAATAATGTTCCACTGTTTTGGCAATGCCAGTCCCATCTGTGCCGCTTCTTTTTTATTTTTAAAAGAATTCAGTACAATCATTGCAAAGGGGACCAGCATTAACAGACTTAATGCAAAGCCAAACAAAGTTCGTAGAATGTGAGTATGCTTTTTTGCAGGTGTTCTCATACTTCCACCTCCTTACGGGAGATAAAGCGGTTCGTCGGCAGTGCAATCAGCAATACAAAGAATGTCAGAATCATGCTGGCTGCACATCCCCGTCCATAGCTGCCGCTGCTGAAAGAGGAATAAATCAGCGTTCCGAACACGCTGGTCGCATTACCGGGACCGCCATTCGTCAGTGACTGTACGATATCAAAGACTTTTAATCCACCTACTACGCTGATAACGACCGCATTATTCAACGCGGGCATGATCAGAGGTATTGTCACAGACCGAAGCTGCTGCCAGTAAGTCGCGCCATCCAGCTGTGCTGCCTCATAATAGGTCTTGTCAATAGATTGCAGTCCTGCCAGGAAAATAACCATGGTGTACCCAGTCCATTTCCATATTTCTACAAACGCGCAGGAGAAAATGGCAATCTTCGCATCTGTAAGCCAGTTGTGCATTAGCATATCCAGCCCCATCGCACTCAATGTCTGGTTGATTAATCCCGAAGGATGCATCATAGACCGGAACACCAGTCCCACAGCAACGTTATTCAGTACCGCCGGAAGAAAGAAAACTGTTCTCATATAGTTCACGCCATGAAAACGTTGATTCACCAACAATGCCAATGCCATTCCAAAGATTACTTTTCCTAAAGTTGTTACCACTGCAAACAGCAACGTATTCTTGATAGCAATACTGAAATAAGGATTCCGCAATACCGTTGCATAGTTTTCAAGTCCTGCAAATGTAATTGTGGATAATTTAAAAGATTTTACATTAAAAAACGATAACAGCAGACCTGACAGTGCAGGTAAAACAAACAGCAGTGCATAAACCAGCAATGCAGGCAGCATAAGATAATAAGCATATGGACTCTTCAAATGTCCTCGTAATTTTTTTGTCTGTCCCAAGAGTTTTCTCCTTATATTGTCCATGTTTTATAAAAATAACTGGAGTGCAAGCACTCCAGTTATCCATTCTCATCCAATGTTATCTGGCTCTAATTCCAGTTAGGATCATTGGCTGCTTTTGCATTATCTGCGGTATCACTGTCTAACAGGCTGATTACCTGATCAATATCCATGCCACCTGCCAGATAATCCTGTACATGGATATGATAATCACCATAGCCATATACATTACCGTTCTGCCATACTTCCATGCTGTTTCCTTTCAGCATCTCATCATAAAGAGTCTGATATGCTTCCGGAAGTTCACAACTTACTTTCTGATTCAGGTAGATTCCGGGCTGTGCTGTAGCATAAATCTGCTGAGCGGTAGAAGAAGCCAGGAAATTCAGCACTTTTTCACCTAATTCCTGATCCTTGCAGGCAGAAGTCATAACAACGGAACCGGGCATGGAAGAGCAGGTATAATTCTTCTCATACAAAGGTAAGATAAAGGATCCAATCTTGTCTGCGGATTCCGGATACTTGCTGGCAATTTCATCGTATACCCAGGTACCATTGCAATACATACCGGCGGTACCTTCTGCCAGTGCAGTCTGTGCCATATCATAGGTATCAGACAGGAAGCTGCTGTTAACATATCCCTTGTCTACCATTTCTTTGGACATAATGATTGCATCTTTAAAATTTGTGGCATCGGAATAATGCCGCTTATTCGTATTCATTTCATTCCAAAATTCTGTATAAGAAAGTCCACTTTCCACAACATCTTCATTGAATCCAAAGTGTGTGATACACTGCAGTGTCCAGGTGTCTGCTCCGGAATAATATAAAGGTGTCACACCAATTGCTTTCAGCTTTTCACAGCAATCAAGGAACTCGTCCCATGTAGTGGGTGCTTTTTCAATTCCCGCTTCCGCAAATACTTCCTTATTGTAGAAAATACCTACCAGTGAAGTGGAATCCATAGGAACTGCATAAAGCTGTCCGTTATAAATATAATGTCCTTCCTCCAGCTGATCCTGACTGTATTCAGACATATCTACATTTTCGAGAGGTACGATCTGATCCAATACTCCGGCATTGTGATCCAGCCACTTCGGTCCATAGGTCTGCAACAGATCCGGGAGATCACCGGTTGCAAACTTAGCTCTTACAAGTTCTTCACCTTCGCCGCCTCCTGCGATAATGTCAATCTTTAATCGGAAGCCCAAATCATCGGCGTTCTGATCAATATAATCTGACAGTGCCTCCCAACCGGATTTATACCAGTCGGTGAAAGTCAACATGGTAACGGTAGGCACCTCTGTATCCGTTTTTGCCTGCTCCGTCTTTGTCTCTGTTCCTGCAGGCTGTGTGTTCTCAGATGTAACTGCATCCTGAGTGTTTCCACATGCTGCAAGAGATGTTACCATCATAGTTGCCAGTGCTAATGCTATACCCTTTTTCATGATAATCCTCCTTGTAAAAATATATTTGAGTGGTTCCTCATGATTTGATTATAGTGGAGTGAGTACTTATCAAAATTGGATTCTTTTGTGAAAAAATTGTACTTTTTATTCCTCTGTCTTCCGATATTCCTTCGGTGTCATCCCTGTATACCGTTTAAATATTCTGGCAAAATACGCATCGTCCTGAAAGCCGGTCATACGTGCGATCTCCTTATTGCTGTACCTGTTCTCTTTTAACAGTTCCTTCGCTTTTTCAATCCGGTAAGCACACAGGAAATCCGAAAACCCTACATTCAGATCCTCCTTAAACAACCTGCTCAGATAAGATGCACTGATTCCTATGGCATCCGCAACGGTACTTTGGGATATCTCCTGCGCATATTTTCTGTGAATGATACCAATTGCCTGTTCCACATAAGGAGATTCGGGACTTTGTGCATGACTCTGTGCAGCTTCAAAAGCATTTTTCATAATACTCTGAAACCATTTCTCAGCTTCCTGCAAATTCTTAAAGCTCCGAAAAATCTGTTGTGGATTCACAGGATCAAAAAATCTGTTCAGATCAATATCTCTCTCAATCCATGCACGTTTCAATGTACTCAATAAATCCAAAAAGAAATTTTGTAAAGAGTCTACGGTCGGCTGCATTGTTCCCAACTGTTTGAATATATCATTCAACAGCACTTCTGCCTCTTCCCGGTTGTTCTGACGGATTGCAGATACCATCCGCCCTTCCCGTGCTGCATCAAATACAGATAATATATCTAACGGGGCTGCGCTTTTCTGCTGCCCGACAGCCTCCGGAAAAAAGCGATTCTCGTACACTTTTTCCGCTCCAAGATAAGATTGCGGGATGTTCAGAATTGATCCTGCAACTTCTCCCTCATATAAACTAACCTCCAAATTCAGATAGGTTTTCAGACAACTGTTGATTCTTGTCTGTACTTCCCGAAAAAGTTCACTCCTTGCCCGATAACTATAAATATTTTCATAATCCATCATAAAAACATATTTCTCGTCCGAAACATGACAACAGATTCCCATCCGATAATCCTGCAAAATCTCATCAATAATATTTAAAATTGCATACTCCCGCAGATAGGAAGAAATTACATTATCTTTCCTTGGCTGAACCATTATGATGACCGCAGATACATTTTTCATAGCGATTTTTCGTCCCAGCACACCGGAGCGAAACCTGATCTCCTCTTCACTGTGATAACACCCGGAGAAAAGATTCATCATAAAATTCCTCCGAAGTGCCACCTGATTGTCCGCGGTAATGGAATCCTCACCTTTCCCGGAATTCTTCCCCGTTTCTTCTGCTCTGGACAATGCCTGCACTAATACATTTTCATCCAGTTCATGTTTTAAGATATAATCAATTGCTCCGTTTTTTAATGCCTGTCGCACATAATCCAGGTCATCGTAACCGCTCAGCATGATCATTGAGATCTCAGGATGTTCCCTTTTAACTTCTTTCTGCAATTCAAGACCATCCATCTGTGGCATTTTAATATCTGATATGATAACATCCGGCTCTGTCATCTCTATCTGATGTAACGCCTGATCTCCATCTGCTGCCTCTGCTATTATCATATATCCTGCATTTCTGCACTTTTCTGATGTCTCAAGCAATCTTTTCAGGTTTGTCCTTACAAGAAAATCATCATCTACAATCATTATTCTCATCGTATTTTTCCTCCTCATCCTGACTGCTCCTGGGAAGAATGATTTCCACGGACGTCAGCAGATTCTCTCCCGATACAATCCGCATTTCCGCTTTTTCTCCATATAACAGATTCAATCGTCTCGATATATTCTGCAAGCCGATATGTTTCGATGCGCCTCCGCAATAATGCTGCTGGCACAATAATTCCGGTGGAAATTCCGGTCCACTGTTCCGTACCAGTATATGAAGTTCCTCCTCTTCTCCATATACCCTGATCTGTACCATACCTACCGACTGTTCCTTCGAGATTCCATGCTGCAATGCATTTTCCACGATTGGCTGTATCAGCAGTTTTGGCAATACACATCCTTTTACCGAATCTTCAATGGAAATACTATAGGTCAGTTTTCCGGCATATCTATACTGCTGGATATCCAGATAATCCTGTAAATATTTTTCCTCCTCGGCAATACTGATAAATTTCCGAGCATCCAAATTCAAATGAAGCATTCTCGATAACGCATCTGAAACTGTCTGGATATTCTCTACCCCCTGCATAATAGATAGCACCTTTATAGTATGCAATGTATTATACAAAAAATGGGGATTGATCTGTATGGACAACATTTCAATCTCAGAAATTCTCTTTTCTTCCTCAACCTTGCGAATATTTGTAATCAGATCCCGGATTCTCTCCAGCATAGTCCGAATCTGTTGATATAAAATTCCTACCTCATCCCTTCGTTTAATAGATATCGGCAATTCCAGGCAGTCATCACCAATCTTTTCCACTGCTCCCGTCAGTTTGCGGAGATCTTTTGTCAGATAATAAGAGACTACAAAAGCAATTAAAGCAAACACAATGACAAATAGGATCACCATAACCGTCATCTGATTCCTAACCTGCAAAAAACCGGCGAGAACTGTACTCTGCTGTACCACACCTACGATTTGCCACGGTGCAACTTCCGAAGTAGTATAAACAACCAGCCAGGTCACTCCGCCCTGTCTTTTTGTGAAAGTTCCATCTCCTTCCGGTATGGAATCACAGAAATCCGATACATTTAAGAAATTCGTTTCTTCCGGACTGTACACAGTCTCTTTGGTATCTCTGTCAAATACATAAAGTGAATATCCTTTCATTTCCCGGATATCAAATATTGTCTCCAACAAGCTGCTCTTGATATCAGCTTTGATGACTCCCACGATTCGGCTCCCATAAAATACAGGACGAACAATTGAAAATACATAGCTGTTTTTGGGAGACGGCTGTTTTTCTGTATACGCCCGTGGTGTCAGATACACTACTTCTTTCTCCCCGTTTTTTATACTCTCGAACCATTCCGTATCCGCCACTTCATCATAGGGTGTCGTAATTCCATAGGTACAGGTTCTTCCATCCAGTCCATAGATTGCCATTCCGTTCAAATACGCCTTAAAATTACACCGGTTAAATAAATAATTCTGTGCCGACTGTCTGGACGCAACCTGCATATCCGGTTCCGAAGCCGTCAGGAACTGAATAATACTGTCATTCTGCGTTGTCCGGACTTTATTTGAAATAAACGCAGTTGTATAATCAATCTCCCGCAATTTTTCATCAAACATTTCATTCAATGTTTCAATCACCGTATCCATATGTTCTTCTGCTGTTTCCACGGCTTCTTGGGTAAAACTCCGATACCATGCTATTGTACTGACCGCACAAAACAATAGTAACAGCGAGACCATAATCACCAGAACACGCATTGTGAAACTGTGTATTATTTTCATTCTACGCACCTCCCGGACATGCTTTCTCTCTTATCATAATACAGGAAAAACAGCCGGTCAAAGTATAGTATTTTTTTAAAATAGAACAAAATAATCCAATTTTGTAATGGGAATATTCTTGTAAAATATACAAATCAGAAGCTTGATAATAAAGAACGATTTGAAAGGAAGATATGATTATGGGAATATTGACACGTATTTGGGAAGGAAATTTCGTATATCAGGAGCCGATCTGTTTTTCTGAAGATGCTGAAGGACACATTACCGGTGGTCAGTTACTCTATCAACCGGAACATATTTTGTCTGTCACATCCTTTGACGGCAGTATCTTTTATGAAGAGGGAACAGATTACATACGGGAAGATTCCAGATTGGTTCTTACAAAGCATTCCCGCATTCCCGTTCTCTCCCGTGGCATTTACTGCAAACCCTTTACCGGAGTTCCAGAGACAGCATGGGTCCGTCTACCGGATGGAGAACATTACATGGAAGTCGTCTCCGATGTATACCGCTGGCAGATACTCGTTACGTATACACATAAAACTGTCTGGGACGGTTTTTCTCCAGTCAACAGTTCTTCTCTTCTGCCGCAGAGTATGCAAAAATTACAGAATGGTGGAGATTTTCATTTAGTATTTTATGGAGATAGTATTACTGCAGGCTGGGAAGCCAGCGGTTGCAATGAATCTGCAATAGATATGGTCACTTTGGAAGATTATCATGTTGCTCTCTGGCACGCCCCTTATCAGCCCGCCTGGGCAGAGCTTGTCAGCAACAGTTTACAGCACCGCTATCCGCAAAGTAATATTATCAAAAAGAATCGGGCTGCCGGAGGCTCCACCGTACAATGGGGCGTGGAAAATGCAAAAGAACTGGTATGTCCCTGTAATCCGGATCTTGTGATATTAGGTTTTGGAATGAATAGTATGCAGGAACCTGCTGAAGTTTACAAGACAGCTATTCAGTCCATTATTCAGACGATTCGGAGTGAACATCCCGACTGTGAATTTCTGCTGGTATCTCCTATGATTCCGAATCCGGAGATACGCGGTTTCCAGCATAATCAGCTCCCCGTACAGCAGGATGCTCTTTATCAGATTGCTGCAGAATCAAAAGGTATCTGTGTGGCTCCGGTGCACTCCATGTTCCGCGAGTTTGTCGCCCATAAAAAAAATTATCTGGAGTTAACCGGAAATTGCATCAATCATCCGAATGATTTTTCAATCCGGATATACGCACAGACAATTTTAAGTGTTTTGGGGTGCTGATGACGCTTTAAAAAAGCCGCAATCATATTTCAAGATTGCGGTTTTTTTATCCCCTTCACATCCTCAATTTTCCATCAATAATACGCTCTTCTACTCCTGTTGTCCATCAAAAGTTGCTGCTGTCAGCTGTTTCTCGGTGATGACTGTGACTTTCCCCTGGTATACCGTGAACCAGTAGAGGGTCCCCTGGGCGGTGTCTGCATACTGCCAGATCTCCCAGGGATTATCTCCCGCGGGGGTGAGCAGCGTCAGCGTGCCGCCGGCACCGGTAACGATCTGCTGTACTTCCTCCAGAGTAGTCTTGTCCACAGTAAATCTTTCATCGCGGCTGCTGCCGGTCTGGATCGTAAGTGCGCTCAGTCCACCTGTTTCATCAAAATAGCAACGATATCTACTGTCTTCGATATTGATTCCGTCGTCTTCTCCGCCGAGGAAAAATTGCAGTCCCGCATGCGTGCACAGCGACCGGACATCTTCCCTGGACATTCCCCAGGTAAATTCAGCCAGGATCTCTCTATTATACTCCGTGGAGTAAACAACCGCCCGCACCGGCACGAAACCAAAAGACGCCCGGTGGGATCCAGCCTGATTCAGATCCCCGTCCACTACTGTCGTCACAGAATCTTTGCCCAGATTCTCCCCGGCTGCCAATAAGGTTCCGTCCTGCAGCAGCGCAAAGTTATCAAAAGTATACGAATGCACTGCCCAGCTAAAGATCTCCAGTTCCGTATCGATTCCGTCGTCGTTTTGCCGGATTGCCTCCAGCCATACCATGCTGACATTTTCCAGCACCTTCTCCGGTGCCCAGACAAAATCATGGACATTCTCACTTTTCGCAACGCCGCATTGTCCGAAGATGTTCAGTCCCCACATGTATAAGTCGCCGGTCTCGGTGATTGCCGCACCGTTCCAGGCACTGATATCCACATAGACACAGTGATCCAATACCTTATGTGGCTCCAGGTACATCATTTTCACCGGATTGTCCGGATTCTCCTCCACTGTCCAGTAAGCATCGTAATCGCTGCCGTAGGTGCTTGTGGTTGTCCGCATCTGTCCCCACCAATAGACGCTTCCGTCCTCCTGTAATGCAACGATGGCTTCTCTGCCGGCTCTGGCATATTGCACATTCTCCATCAGCAGCACCGATGTGCACACACGGTCATTATCATCATCGCTGTACACCTGTTTCACAGAGTCTTTCCCTAACAGGAGTCCTGCCATATTCAGCCCCATCCCGTAAAGCTTTCCATCGTCCGTCAGATAGATGCAGAAATTGTTATTCAGGTTAGCGTCCACAGAGACCACATGATCCGCGATCCGAACCGCATCCATTTTCCCCAGGTCCAGATCCGTCTCGTAGCTGCCGTTTCCCAGCTGTCCGTTTTGATTATAACCACTGCCCCAGAGGACACCGTCTGCATCAATATAATAATGATTCCATGCCGTGGCACGGTCGGTGATATACTGCTCCTCGATCCGAAGCGGGCTGCTCACCTGCAGATCCTCCGCCCGACGGATATAGAATACCGGCAGATCTGCTTCTTCCGTTGTATCACTCTCCGCCGTTACATTCTCCGTGGTGTCTGCCGTATCCCCTGCGGCTTCCGTATCCTGTACTGTCACTACACTACGCTGCGTCAACAATATCAGTGCCACCACGATACACAGCTCCACCGCCAATGCCGCAAGCTTCCCTGCGGTCTTGCGGCATTTTAAAATATGCCGGATCCTGCCCTTGATGTCGCCTTCATCGAAACACACCGGTGCCGCAAATACTCTGCGCGCAGTTGTATCGGTCGCCATAGCCAACAACGCTTCGGCATATTCTTGTCTATCCTCCTGCTCGAGATGCTCCGTCACCGCCTCGTCGCATGCTTTTTCCATATCACAGCGCAGCAGGTAATACGCCAGCCAGACCACCGGGTTCACCCAATGCACGATGCTGATCAGATATGCCAGTATTTTCCACAGATAATCCAGACGGCGCAGGTGGATCCTCTCATGCTGCAGCACGCAGTCATAGAATTCCGGATTCATCTCCACTGGCAGATAGATCTGCGGTCGCAGGATCCCGAATACCATCGGTGTACGGATCCCGTCCACGTAACGTACGCCCTCCTCTCCGGGGAGGCATTCCGCCAGACGGCGTTTCATTCTTATATATGAAAAAATAAAATGCGCGAGAAAGCAGGGGATTCCTACCAGCCACAGACATCTGATTGCAAATGTCACCCGCAAAAAAGCTGTCGATGTGAAAAGCGCGGCTGCTGTGCCGGTGGACTGTACATCCGTTCCTACAGTTGTCTGTCCATGCACAGCATTATTCTCCGGCAGAGTACTCTGCCCTGTCATAGTGCCCTGCTCCGGTAAAGTATTCTGCCCCGGCACGATGCTCGTTCCCAGTCCCGTTACCACCGTCGGTCCGTCCGCACTCACCGCCACTACCATCGACTCCGGCTGCGCCCGCCAGAATCCATGCGCATTCTCGATCTTCCAGGGAAATATGAGATAGAAAAAGGCAATTCCCCACAACAGCACACAATACCGGTAGGAGATCCGCAGTCCTTTAAATACCATTCTGAGGAGCAATATGATTCCTATGATGATACTTCCCTGAAGACTCATTCTGAACAGTATCTGCATCATTGCCATTACTGTCATTCCTTTGCTCCCCCGTTATTTTCTATAATCTTCTTCAGCTCTTTGATCTCTTTCTTAGACAGCTTCTTCCGGGAAGTAAATGCCGCTACGAAATCCGGCAGAGATCCTGCGAAAGATTCCTCGATGATCTCCTCGCTCTGTCTCGCCTGGAACATCTGCTTCGACAGCAGCGAAGTAACGACACCGTTCTCACTGATAAATATCCCCTTCTGGCAAAGGCGCCGCAAGACTGTATAGGTCGTGGATTTCTTCCAGTTTAACTCCTGCTCGCACAGCTTCACCAGTTCCCCGGAGGAGACCGGCTCATGCTCCCAGATGATCTCCGCAAAACGCATCTCCACAGCTCCCATGGTATATTCCGACATTGTAATTCCTCACTTTCTGTTCCTGCTGTATCTATTATGTCCTATAACGTAAAATGGTTTACATGATGTAACACTTTTATGTTACATCATGTAAACCATTTCTGTCAATGCCTATTTTTTATCTGCTAAGGTAAAAGTTTTTCTTATACTGGAAACTTTTTTTATTTTTATCAATTGTTTCCAGTATAAGTTTTATCACCCACCATATGGCATCAAGTCATTAAAAGTCGCCCAAGCCTCCTCGGCAGTGTAATCCGCCAGCTTAAGCCACCCGGTGACACCATTCTCGGTCTCCACGCAGAGCCACTGTCTGCCGGCATCTAGATAAAGGAAATAGACTCCGTGATCTGCGTTGATGGTAAAGCGTTCGCTGCCGGCATCCGGAGTCCGGCAGACTTCCAGATCCTTATTGAGTCCGTGCAGGACCGCCTGCTCCGGCAGATCATAGCGGTCTGTGGGGATCTCCGCCAGCCTTCCGTCACTTCCGATGCGGTATATGATCCGCAGATTCTCTCTCTGCAGGATATAATCATAGCTTTGGGTGGTGATGATCTGGCCGTTTTCCACCCAGATCTCCCGGATATCCTGCGCGAAGCTTCCTACCTCCTGTAATTCCCCGTTCTCATAGCTGAACAGGAAACTCTCGCACTGTCCGAACTCGTCCCTGCGCATCAGTGCCAGCAATATCTGTCTGCCATCAGGAGTGAAGGCGTAAATGCTGTTTCCCAGATTCTGTGCCGTTCGCGTCTCGCCTCGCATGGTATTCACCGCAAATATATATTGATCCAGCGGCGAATGATCCACTTCGTTGACTGCCTGTGCCATTCTCGAACGCAACAGAAGCTTCTCTGCGGTTCCGTCTCCGTCCAGATCCAGCAGGGCATAAGTCTCCTGCTCCGCTCGCTCAGACAGATCGAATACGACTCCCACATTCGTCATAATATCCCGTCTCTGTGCTGCTGCATAAGCATCCGTTTCCTCTGTCGTCAGATCTGCCGCCACCTTCCCATTCCAGACCGGCTGGTTGGACAGAAGCGGAAGTTTCATCTGGGCGGTTCCGCTGCTCTGACTCAGGATCCAATAACCGTCTTCCGCAGTAAGCATGTCTGCGGAGAAATCCTGCGCCTCCGACGGCAGCTTCCAGTCCGTGACTCCGTTTTCTCCGGTCTGTCCCGAAGTATCATATTCCCGGATCGTGTCGATCCAGATGTCCAGATCTCCATCCTGATAATCAGAAGCTGCAAAATAGTACAATCGAACACTATCCTGTTGCTTCAGATAAGCCATCTCCTGTCTATAACTGTCAGACGTATAGTAATTTCCCACATTCTGGTAAACCGTGGAACGTCCCTCTGCCGCACATCCCGGCGCTATATATCCAGAAACCATACAATTCAGTCCGGCGGCGTCCCCGGTGGCCGCATAAATACCGTAGCTGGAGACCTGATAAGTAGCAGCAACATCCGCAAAAGATCCGGGGGATACCTTTACATACACCCATTTTTTCGACAGTTCTGCCACGGTAGCCCAATCTTCATCCCTGGGTCCGTATTCCGCATAGACCACTCTGGCCTGATTTTCTCCGTCCAACGGACCGGTAGAATGCCTGCCTTTACTGTCGATATCTCCCAGTGACAGTAGCCAGATCTGACTGCTCTCCTCCGCAAATACCATGGGAATATCGATACCGGATCCATCAGCGAAAATATAATGTACGTTTGCCACAGAACCTTCGCCGGGTCTTGTGGAATCCTTTTGGAAAAATAAATACTGCCTCCCGGCTTCATAGAGCAGTTCCGTCATTTCCCCGCTGCCACCCTGTAGATTCAGCAGAGCTTCCGCAGCCTTCACCGGATCCTTGTAGGTCTCATGGGCAGCGGCATCTCCGTCTAAAATCCGCTGATGCAGTTTCCGCGCCGCAACACCATCGTAGCCAAGATACTGGATGCCGTCCTGTCCGGCAAAAGACCGGGTATCCTCCAAGGCAGCCACATCAAACAGGGCACTGAACTCTTCCCTGCTGTGGATACCCTGCTCAAATACCGTCAGCCATTCCGTTTTGGCAGCCTCATAGTCCACTTCACCCGCCGTTAAATCCCCTTCCGCTGTTTCATCCGACGTTCCTGTCATGTCTGTCGCATCCGCCCCAGTCTCCGTATCATTATCCGCATTTACTGCATCTGTTCCACCGCCAGGGTTGCTACACAGGCATACCACCAATATCACAAGCACCGCCACCGCACCAACCAGCATCCAGAACGGCGGCTTGCGATAATCCAGTACATGACGGATCCTGTTCTTCACATGGTCTTCACCAAAAGAAAGCAGTGCGCAGATGGAGCCGCCCCGATAGCGTTTCCATTCGCCGCCGGAAGCCTCTTCCAACAATGTATAGGAATAAATTTTCTTGCTCTCTTCACCGAGAAGCTTCACAACTTTTTCATCACAGGACATCTCGCAGTCCATATTCATCAGATAAAATGCCAGCCACACCAGTGGGTTGAACCAGTGGACACAGCAGATCAGCAGAGCTGCCGGTTTGAAAAGATAATCCCTGCGCTGCAAATGCACTCTCTCGTGGCACAGCACAACGTTTCTGCTCTCCGGATCCAGACCCGAAGAGAGATAGATCACCGGATGGATCAGCCCCATGACGAAGGACAGATGTCCTCCATCGATCTCGCAGATCCCCGGTTCCACCTGTCTGACACCGCTGTCAGGTCTACGAATCCGGTTACGCATACGCAGGTAGGAAAAGGCATGATACCCCATAAATCCTATCATTCCCAACAGCCATACGATCGAAAGGCCACGAAAAGTTTGCAAAGATCCGTCCGCATTATACCGGTTATCCACCGGGTAACCATCATCCAAGGCATTCGTAACATTACCCGGTGCCTGAATTCCGCCGACACCGTCATCTCCAATTTCATTCATGCCTTCTACGTTTCCATCCTGTCCCAGTGCCGGTGCAGAACCTTCCCTATTTCCGGCGGCTTCTAAAGTCCCGGAATTCGGATTTTCCGTATTATCCGCCCCGGACAGCACGGCATCCACAGTATTGTCTCCAAGGAGGCTGCCATTATAAACTCCCTCATTGTCAACTGATCCGGCACTGTTCCCGGCAGTCAACTGTGCAGAGGTTGTCGCCGTCCCTACTGCCAGCAGTCTCTCTGGAATCAGGCTGATCCTGGTCCCCGGCAGCACCGGACAACATAGCCGCACAAATACGATTCCCCACAGCAGATAGGAACACCATTTCGGGGCTTTTTTCAGTAAAAATCTGGCCAGTATCACCAACAAAATACAATAGCTTCCCACCAGACTGAGACGCCATATACTGTCAAACAAACGATAGATGCCTTCCATCATAAAGTCCCTCCTGTGCTCTCTGCTTCCCTATCTGCGGAAACTCCGCTCCCTGTCATCGGTGTTCTGTAAATCTCCAAAGCTTACTAATTTGTCACCCCGGTAGCTGAGACTTCCACTGTCTCCTTCCTGCAATTCTCTGTAGATTTTGTCAGAGACTTCCAGGGTGATCTGTTCTCCCGGTTTCTCCAGATTTTCAAAAATGACACTCTTGACATTTTCTGTCTCCGTCATCCAGGAATTTACCGTGCTGCCTGCCAGGTACACCGGCTGCCCCACCGCTGTGGACTGCCCTTTACTGACGACTGTTGCCCTGCCCACGGTGTGTTTGCCTCTCTGTTTATTCTGAAGGCTCCGATCAAGCAGATACAATAAATATCCCAGGATTACTACTACGAATAACACGGCCAGTACATTTTCCACCGGACTGAATTTCAACTGCTGTATCATATGAACCCTCCCTTTTTAATCGGCGTGATTTAATCCGCCAAAATAATCATCATAGTTGATACCGGCTTCCAGACGGAACCACCCCTGCGTATTGTCTTCCGTCTGCAGGCAGATCCAGTTCTGCGTTGCATCCAGCTTCGTCATGCGTACCTTGCTTCCTGCCGGCAGTATGAAGGTCTCACCATTCGGTGTACGGTACAGAGTCATATCCTGCAGAAGTTCCACCTCTGCATAGCCACTCAACCAGTACTCCTCCTGCGGCACTTCCTGAAGATGTCCGTTTTTCGTCACATAATAGATTCTCTCGATAGAATCTATCGTCATTACATTATAGGGTTCGTGGACCTGCATCTGCCCGTGCGAGATTTGAATGCGTCGAATATCCTGTTTTATCTGTCCGGTCTCCACCAGTTTCCCATTTTCATAATGATAGAGCCTGGTCAATGGATCCGCACTGGGACCATCTTCATACAATGCGATCAGAATCTGTTCCCCATCCGGGCTGAAAGCGAAGATTGAATTGCTCATATTTCCCGTGCTGTCCGGAATCTCAGCCGTCTGTCCGTCTATCTCCAACACTGCATCCTGCAGGTCATAGCAATTCATCTGACCCAGTCCCAAATTTACACAAATCATATATTCCTCGAAAGAATATCCCGTTACCTGCTCCGCAGGATGTATCGAGATTTTCTCCGATATCCCGTCGCCATCCAGGTCCAGCAGGGCAAAGGTCTCATCCTCCGTTCGATTCGACACATCAAATACTACTCCCGGATAAGCCAGAGTATCGGCTCCCCAAGCAGCTGCATAGCTTCCATACAAGCTGTCAACCCCGGTCAACGGCAGTCGGATTGTGATCGCCGGATTGCTGCTATTTTCTATATAGTAGTAGCCTTCACCTACCCACAATCCATTCCCAATCTGTAAATTCTCCGGCAGTGCCCTGTCGGTTATGGTACCTGTGTCCAAGTCGTATTCCCGTAACACCGTAGGCATCCAGGCATCCGTTCCAAAATGCAACTCATCGGGATCTGTCAGGTAATAGACCTTAATATCGCTATTATCCGTCAGTCCCCGGTCCGCCCGATACCCATTATAGACTCCTGATTCTGAAGTCCGGTATGCTATCGGCACACAAGTCACATCCGCGGGAACCTTCGCCGGAATCCGCTCTGCATGAATACAGCCAAAAGAATTGTCCTGCTCATCCATCAGATAGATTCCATAGGAAGACACCTGAATATGCTGTCTTTCTCCGATGTTGTCTTCTCCGATATAACTGCCTTCCGGGAATGGATACTGCCCGGCGTCGCTAAGTTCATATTCCGCATACACATTCCGTGTACAGATATCTCCCTCTAACGGTCCGTAGGTTTTGTCCTGATCACCACTGCTGCTCATATCCCCGAAGGATAAAAACCACAGATGCTGTGTCTCCTCTGCCATTACCATGGGGATATCTATGAAAGAGGCGTCTGCCGCAAACGTATACCGTACATTGACCACAGAACCTTCTCCCGGAGTATTACTGAAATTAAACTGCTGTTTTGCCTTATAAAGTGTCTCCGTCACACTCCCGCTTCCTTCCCCCAGATGCAGAAGCGCTACCGCAGAGGTCACCGGATCAGTGTATTTCTTGTATTCCTGTGAAGTATTTCCATCTAATAAAGCCTTGAATATCCCATACACATAATCTCCGTTATTCTCTGCCCACACCAAATCATATGCTGTGTTATCCCATTGAAAAGTCCTCTGTGTTTCTATGGTTTTCAGAGAAAAAATGTTGCCGAATTCTTCTCTGTTGTGAATCGTTATGCTGGAAAACTCTTCCGGGGTCACCACGCTGCCCACACCGTTTTCCTCCGGTTCTGTCTCTGCACCGGAGTCTGCCGTCTCTGTCGTGGTGCCGGGATTTGAGCCATCTGTCATATCTACTTTGCCACCAGGGTTGCTACACAGGCACACCACCAGTACCACGATCACTGCTGCCGCGCCTATCATGACCCAGAATGGCGGCCTGCGATAATCCAGTACATGACGGATACGATTCTTCACATGGTCTTCGCCAAAAGAAAGCAGTGCGCAGATGGAACCACCACGATAGCGTTTCCATTCGCCGCCGGAAGCCTCTTCCAACAATGTATAAGAGTAGATTTTCTTGCTCTCCTCCCCGAGAAGCTTCACAACTTTTTCATCACAGGACATCTCGCAGTCCATATTCATCAGATAAAATGCCAGCCACACCAGCGGATTGAACCAGTGGACGCAGCAGATCACCAACGCCGCAGGCTTAAACAGATAGTCCCTGCGCTGTAAGTGCACCCGTTCATGACACAGAACAACTTTTCTGCTCTCAGGATCTAAGCCCGAAGAGAGATAGATCACCGGATGGACCAGCCCCATGACAAAGGACAGATGCCCACCATCGATCTCGCAAATCCCCGGTTTCACCTGTCTGACACCGCTGTCAGGTCTACGAATCCGGTTACACATACGCAGATAAGAATAAGCATGATATCCTAGGAAGCCAAGCATTCCTGCCAACCATACCATGGATAATACACGGAACCACACCGGGTATGTCCATGCGCGGGCGTCAGTACCCGTTCCGGCAGATGTTTCCGAAATCACTGCATCTGTTCCACTGGCTGCTACCTCTGCAACCGTAGCTCCACTTTCTGTTCTCGCAGTTCCCAGGGAAAAATCCTGCGTGCCGTCAGCATTCATGACAGTATTGTCATTTCCCACAGCCATCGTTTTTTCTGCCGTCTGGCTGTCCGGTACTTCCTCTGCATCGTACTCCCGCCGCAGGACATCTCCGATGTCCGTCGTATCGTTGGCCTCTGCATAACCATGACTGCCCGGACCGACTGTCTGCTGCCCGGACGTCATCTCTGTCCCCACAGACAGCAATTTGTCCGGAATCAGACTGATTCCTGTCTCCGGTAGTATCGGACAGCACAACCGCACAAACACGATTCCCCATAACAGATAGGAGCACCATTTTGGTGCTTTTTGCAACAAAAGTCTGGCGAGGATCACCAGCAGCACGCAGTATCCTCCCACCAGACTTAAGTTCCATACACCGTCAAATATTCTGTAGATATTCTCACCCATAAGCCCCTCCTGTCCTGCCCCCCCGGCAAGGCATAGTCGATGTTTTATAGACTCTTTGTAATTATAGTCTACATTCTACCGACCCATCTGTCAAGTAAGAAATCTGATTCTGTTGCCCCTCTTCTTCCGGATTTCAGTCACTTACTGTCAGCTCCGGCTCTTCTTCCGAGCGCAATACCTCCGCATGCATTTCAAAATCCAGCACGCAGTCTCTATGGATTTCCTCTGTCTCCCCGGTAGTCATGGAAGTGCCGGTCCCCCGGAACGAGATCACTGTCTTTCCATCTCCTATGGTCACATCCGAAGTGACATATAATGGTTTCTGATACTGTTCACTGATCCACACAAAAACCTCATTGGTTGCTTCCCAATACTGCCGCAGTTCCTCACCATACTGCTTCGCATACCCCTGTCCGATGTGGGATCTGCTGCGAATGGAGCAGATGGGATAGGACCGGTAGAGATCTTCACTACGATCATGGCTGAATCTGATCTGTATCTCCGGATGCTCATACAGCCATAACTCACGTCCGCCCAGAATCCCTGCCGCCAGCATCACCACTGCCAACACGATCAAAATAACATGCCTTTTCTTTTTACCGTTCATTTCCGCCCCTCTCTTTCCCGTGCTTACTTCTGCACCGCTTCCATCAGACGCTCCTGCCAGTCATAGAAAGTCTGGCCGTCCACCAGGCAGCGTTCGTCCTCACCTATCCATAATCCCTGTTCTTCCGACGCGTAGCGAAAGGTCCTTGTCTCACCGTCTGCATAGGCAAACTGAAAATATCCCACACCTTCCACCATCTCTTCCGGCGGGATCGGATCTGACGTCACTTTTCCGGAAAGTTGTATAAATTCCTGCCACAGCTGCTCTACGGTATCGACATCTTCCACATAATCGTAATCCTCCGCACAGAAGCTGCAGCCAATCTTCTGAGGGCATTCCTCCGGCAAAAAAGCCGCGCAGAATGCTGTCTTTGCTTCATTCTCCAGCATTCCCGGATACCATATATCCGCTATGGCATAGGCTTCTTCCGGTGTTGCCGCCGGATATAAAACATAGCTGGCGGGATTCTCTACGGATATCATCCCTTTTTCCACATTCTGTACCGCCTGATAAATCGCTACGGTAGTCTGAGCATCCGAGGTTCCGATCCAGCCAGCCCCTCTTCCCTCCTTCAGAAATCCTCTGCTTGCTCCATAGGTAAAGAAATACTTCTGCGGTTCCTCTCCCTCTCCAACGAAAGATATCTGCCCATGGAAAGTGCTGCCGTGGATCCAGGGCAGTACCCGATAATAATAGGTTCCGTTGACGCTCACTTGTACCTCTTCCTGCTTTCCGAAAGCGTTCTCCTTCGGCATCTGTATCCCCGGCACCGTGAAATCCACCGTTTTGCGGAATTCGATGAGATTCAGCAGAAGTACCACTACCACCAATACGATTGCACTGAGAAAAATGGTTGCTTTTACGTTAATCTTCTTCATAAGCCCCTCCTTTGTTTCCCTTCTATCTATATTGACGACTTTTATATTCCGTTTGTTACAAACAGCATAACAAAATTTCACCCATGAATCTACTTTTTTCACCCAAGCGACCACTTTCTGTTATTTCTGGTCTTTTTATAACATAACCACTGTAAATGCACAATTGAGCAGATGGAAACTTAACAGTCTGGAACTATAAAACTGGCGGCATCGGCTTCCCGGTGTCGCCAGTTTATTGTCACTCTATTTTACGAGTGGCTCATAATAGAGCACTGTCTTCGCAGGATCTTTTCCGCTGATCTCCACGCCGTCCGCCGTCGTTCCCTGGAAGCCGTCGGATGCGCCGATATAGAGAATGCGACCGTCCGGTACGAGGACCTCGCTGTTTTGCAGAATCGAATACGCCAGTCGGTACATGGGAAGCGTGTCACTCTTCACATGTTGCACAAACTCTTCTTTTGATTTCATATTAGTAGAAAAATTCTATTCTGCCCGCAGTCCGTGCAGCATCACGGTATTCTGCCATCCGCCCGCCCCACAGGTTCCGGTATGCAGAACTCCGACACTGCCGCCCGCAGCAGCTGCCTTCGTGTCCACGGTGATCTCTGACGGATATTCCACAGACGGCGGAAGCTCCTTTTCCGTCCACAGATGCGCCCGCAGCCGTCCATCACGAATCTGCACTTCAATATGGCAGCCCGTCACAAATCCCGCCGTGTAACAATGTTCCCCGATGGGGGATGCAAGCCCCTCCTCATAGTACACCGGGAATACCGCCACCGCATTGGAGGCTTCCGGGGATCGCAGGATCCGAAGTGCCGGTCCTGTCATCGTCTGTGCATCAAATCCGACACACACATCCATGTATTGCCCGGCGCTGCCGAAGCCCTGTCCGGATGTCTTCGCAGGATCCAGATACACTTCCGCCCGCATTTCGCGCGCTTCCTCTGCAAAGGTATAGAATAGCTTCACACCCTGTATGGTAGGCATCAGTCCGGCGCCCACGCAGCCGTTTCCAGCAGTACGATAGCTCCAGGGAGTCTCCGGCAACTTCTGCTCCCATTTTCTCCACTCCGCAAGCGACTCTCTGGGCGTATAGAAATCCCTCGTCCACCACTGCGGACGGATCCTGGTCTGAAGTTCCGTAGGGAAATCCGTAAAATCGGTCTGCACACGTCCGGCATCCTCGATTCCTTCCGGTTCCAGCCTCTCGCAGGCACACAGTTCTATCGTCTCTCCATAGGCGCTGCAGTTCGTCCGTGGAGTGATCCGCACGTAGACCGCCGCTCCAATTGCTTCATTTCCCGGATGATACGCACGATTCCCCACTCCGGGGCGGCTGACGGATACGGTTCTGCGCTCACCGTCCTGCTCCAGTTCCCAGCAGATCAGGGAAGCGTCCTGTGCCCCTTCCAGCTCCAGTTCATAATGCAGGGTAAACATTCTCTTCCGACAAGTAACATAAGGAGACTGTTTCCATTTCGGTGCCGGGCGGGTCGTCGGCGGGACTATAATCTCTGCCATTGCCGCCAGTCCGGTCTCTGTGCGCACGGACAGTCTGTTCTTCCCGGTACGGACATCGTTATTTTCTCCATACAGCGTCAGTTCCTGCCCCTGTCTCTGCAGACGAATCTGGCTTCCATCTTCCGTAATTTCACAGGCTAATTCCGGATGCTCCTGCATCTCGCCACTGAAATATTTTACCTGGGCGGCCAGGGTCTGGCTTCGATGTTCTTCGGTTAGTTCTACGTTTCCCCGGCTTAACACCAGCTGTACCGGCAGATGCTCTGTCTCTGCTTCCTGCAGGTACTCCCGTTGTCCTAGCGGATCCCAGTCGTCCGTTCCCCGTAACAGGTTCCGGACGTTGTATTGCACCCCGCTTTTCGTCTCTATCCAAAAAGCCCGTAGCCCCTTTTTTCCGGTGAGATCCACGGTATGTTCCGCAGGTCCTATAGGCGTATCGTTTCCATATGCATAGCACATGGTCTCCGGCTGGGGATAGCGCGTCCACTGCACCTGCAGTGCCCGGGAGGTTCCCATACTTTCCTTACGCAGATCCTCGAACCGGCAGCCGATCACATACACGCATCCCTGCCCCTTCATAAAATACTGGTCTGCGCCGCTTCTGTCCCGGTGTCCGCAGATCCGGAACAGACAGTCCAGGAACGCACTTCCCGTAGCATCCGTTGCAGAGATCGGGCATCCCCCGTAGAAATCAAAATCGCAATGCAGATATACTGCATTGCCATTCAGGGCATCATCGGTGGATTCAAAATGGCAGTTCTCGTACAAGCTTCGCTTCGCACCGCAGATGGGATAGAGATTCAGTCTGCTGATGAAACGACAGTTTTTCGCATGGAACCGGTCTCCCACCACATCACCCAGCTGTGCCTGTGTGACTGCCTTGCAGCGCTTCGGTCTGTTTTTCGACGGATCTAACGGATACTCCAGATCCACGTTGCAATAGTTCCCGATGGTCAGATTCTCCAGGTACAATCCGTCCCCCTCAAAGTGCAGCATGGTATAATTGCCGATACAGCCGTGGGACTGCCCCTTGTTCGCCGCGATCACCACATCCTCCGGGTGCTCCGACAAACCGATCAGGGACAAATAACTGCATTTTATTTTCTGCTGATAAGGCAGGAAATCTCCCTCTGTCCCCCGGAAGATTTCCCTATCCTCCGGATCATGCAGCCAGTAGACATCCGGCGCCAGATATACCGTCATCGGGGTTTCCGGCGTTCCGTTCTGCAGTGCCCCGGAGGCAAACAGCTCCTGTAATGAGCGGAAGCACCATGCCGCTCCCGGAGCGGCACTGCCGTCTAACAGCAGATGATGTGCATCCAGTTTTTTCATAATCGCACTTTTATCTGTCATAATTTATCCTCCTCTGTCAGCCCTTGACGGAGCCAACCATCATTCCCTTGACGAAATACTTCTGTAAAAACGGATACAGCACCAGGATCGGCACCGTCGCTACTACGATCGTAGCGTATTTGATGGATTCGGCGATCAGCTCAGTGTCCGAATCTCCCATTCCCGACAATCCGCTGCTTAAGATCAGTATCTGACGGATGACTAACTGCAGCGGCTCCTTGTTGTGATCATCGAGATAGATCATGGCGCTGAACCAGGAATTCCAGTGTCCGACGCCGTAATACAGCACCAGCACTGCCATGGTCGGCTTGGTCAGCGGTACCATGATCCTGCTGAGGATCGTAAAATGGTTGGCACCGTCCAGTCTCGCGGATTCCTCCAGGCTGATATCGATGGATGCCATCGCCGTACGCATGATGATCAGATTGAATGTGCTGACCGCTCCCGGCAGCAGAATCGCCAGTCTTGTATCATACAGTCCCAGCTGCTGGATGTTCAGGAACTGGGGGATCAATCCGCCCGAAAAATACATGGTGAACATGATCAACACCGTGATAACCTTTTGTCCCGGAACGTCCTTCCTGGACAGAAAATAAGCGCCCAGTACTGTCATAACAAGGTTAATCAGCGTTCCCGCCACCACATAAAATATGGTATTGGCATAACCGATCCAGATTCTGGAATCGGAAAACACTTTCTTATAAGCCTCTGTCGTAAATCCCAGCGGTTTGAATAATATCCCCGGATGTCCCATCAACAGGGATGCCTTGCTGAAAGATGCACATATCACATACCAGAATGGATAAATACATATTATCATCAGCAGGATCATAAAACAAATGTTAAATACATCAAAGATTTTCTCTCCGGCGCTGCGCCTGATTGTTCTGTGTATAGTCTTTGTCTTCATCTGCTCCTCCTTGCCCGATACCATTTACCACAGACTTGTATCGCTGACCTTCTTGCTGAAACGGTTCGCCAGGATGACCAGCAGGAAGTTCACCACCGAGTTAAATAGTCCCACCGCCGCGGAGAAGGAATATTGCCTGTCTACCAGACCCATGCGGTATACATAGGTAGAGATCACGTCTGCAGTCTCATAAATGCCTTCGTTGTACAGCAGAATAATCTTCTCATAACCGACACTCATCACCTGTCCCAGCCGCATAATCAGCATAATGATGATCGTTGGCATAATCCCCGGCAGCGTAATATGCAACATCTGCTTCCATCTGCCAGCTCCGTCGATCTGCGCTGCTTCGTACAATTCTGTGTCTACTGCGGTTAACGCCGCTAAATAGACGATAGAGCCCCAGCCTACGCCCTGCCAGATATCACTGATGACATAGATCGGCAGGAAATTTTCCGGCTGGCTGAGCAGATTTTTCCCTCCGTAGTCGAAAAATTTTACCAGAATCTGTGTGATGAAACCCTCCGGCTTCACGAATTCCCTGATCATGGAACAGATGACTACCGTAGAGATAAAATGCGGCATATATGTGATCGTCTGGGTTACACGTGCGAACTTTTTGCTCCGCAGCTCATTCATCAAAAGTGCCAGTATGATGGGTGCCGGGAAACCGAACACGATAGTTGCCAGGCTGATTTTCAGAGTGTTGCCCAATAATCTCTTAAAATAAATACTCTGGAAAAAGTTCATAAAATGCTGTAAACCAACCCAGGTACTGCCGGAGATTCCTCTCCGCGGGCTGTAATCCATAAACGCGATAATCAGTCCGTACATCGGCTTGTAATGGAACAGCAGATAATACAGCAGTACCGGGAGTACGATCAGATACAGCTCTTTCTGCTTCCACATCTTTTTCAATGTCTTCATGGCATTTTCTCCTTATCTCCTTATCTCCTGATTTGTGTCTGATTTATGCCGGATAAGACAGACGGTCGAGCTGGAAGACTCCAGTTCGACCGTCCGGGATATTATCTTTCGTTATATCGATCCAGCGCGGACTGATATATTCCGATCATATCGTTCATGCCCGTATCATTCAGCTGCTTGATATAGTTGTCCCATTCTGTATCTACATCCAGAACCTGTGTATAGAACTTCGCACTATATTCAGAGATAAAGGTATTCATCTGTGTGCTCAGTACGCTGTACTGCTTACTTTCGTCTTCTTTTAAGGTGATGGGCGGAATCAGCGTGCGCTGACTCTCATTACCGTCTGCCCAGTCGTGAAGCGCCTGTTTCTGCTCATCGGTCTCATAATACTGGAAAATATAATTTGCATCCTGTACGAAGGGTCCGCAGCCATTTGCCAGACCATTGTAAGTCATAGCAGTGGATACGCTCCAACCGTTAGGATTGTGCATAATTTCATCGGTATAGGTGGGAATACCGTCTACCATGGTATATGCCTCGCCCTCTTTGCCGTAGTTGATCATGTAATGTCCGGACTGGCTGTAGCAATAGTTCAGGAATTTCGCTGCCAGTTCAGGGTTCTTGCAGTCTGCTGTGATCACTGCGGAACCGTTACTGGTGGTCGCATAATCGTAGGAACCGCCGCCGTATAATACGGTGTCACCGCTGTTCATTACCGGGAAAGATGCGGTTGCCATCTTGAAATCCGGATTATAAGCCTGTGGATCTGCTGCCACACTCTTGATCATACTTCCGAGGAAGCTTCCGCCTGCTCCTACGGTAACTGCTGCCTGGTCATTCATGATATAGCTCATGGCAGTTTTCTTATCACAGGTAAGCAGATCTGCATCCAGCAGTCCCTTCTCTACCCAGTCATTGGCTCTCTTCATAAGTTCCTTATAAGCTTCCTGGGTGTAACCGTTCTTGATCTCTCCGGTCTGATCATCCACATACATTCCTGCACGAATGCCGTAGGCACTGCCCATGAATCTCATCAGATATTCCAGGGACTGCACGACCATAGGCTTCTCAATGCCGTATTCCTTCAGTGCGGTCAGCGCTGCCTCCCAGTCGTCCAGGGTCTCTAGCTTGCCGGTGTAGCCTGCCTTTTCCAGCAGATCGGCACGATACATGGGACCTGTGGTGCATTGCAGATACGTGTTGCCGCGGATGAACGGGAAGCAGTAATAATGTCCGTCATCATTTTTTACCTCACGGTCTACCGTAGGATTGTCCTGCAGATACTGCCACAGATCTGCTGCCGCGCCGTAAGGCTGTACATAATCATCCAGGATCGTCAGTACTCCTTCTGCTTCTGCCGCAGCGGGACCGCCCGTGTAGTTGTTGGTCCATTCCCATACGATAATATCCGGCAGGGAACCGCTGGCAATCATGGTGGAGAACTCCTCACTGGCGCTTCCCTCTGTGGGTTGGATGAACTCTACTTTAATACCGGTCATCTCCTGCCAGTTTTTCGCCCATAAGGTCTCATTGGCGGATGCTGCTGCATCACTTGCCCAGTACTCCATCCAGATGGTCAGTGTCTCACTGGTGTCCTCTACAGGATAGGAGACATAATTGCTTCTGGGAATGGTCAGCTCATCGCCTTCTTTTTTATTCAGAGAATCCAACAGTTCATAGGCAGGTGCTGCAGGCTCCTCGGTTGTTGTCTGTTCTTTTTGTGTCTCATCAGCTACAGTATTTTCGGAATTGTCTGTGTTGCCACATCCGGTCAGCGTTGCTGTCATGGTAAGAAGTGCTGCCATTAAAATGCTGATTGTCTTCTTTTTCATAGATTGTCCTTCCTGAATTTGATATTCGTTTCCAGTTCAGACTGCGCAGTCTTTTGTGTACGCCTTTATCTTACCTGCCCTGTTTTGCTCCTACAAGTGACAAAAAATTGTGTCCACACAGCTTCCCACTTTTTTGGCAAGTGACAAAAATTAATGTCCATCCTTCCACTGGCTGGGTGTCATGCCCTCGCTCTGCTTAAAGCTGCGAAGCAGGGTTCTGACGCTGCCGAATCCGGACTTCTCCGCCACCTCATTCAATCCATCATCGGAAGAGCTGAGGATCTCCTTCGCCCGCTGAATCCTCTGCTGGGAAATATAGGTCGGCAGCTTTTGGCCCTTAACGCTCCGGAATGTCTTCGACATCTGCACGGAGGATATCTGAAAATACTCTGCGATCGATGTTACATTCAGATTACAGTCTGCAATATTTTGCTGTATGTATAGCACGATCCGACTGCATAATTCCTCTTCCTCCCGGCTGCCTTCTGCCAGTTCCTTCTGCTGATTCTCGCATACCCGGTGCAGCTTTGCAATCATTTCCTGTTTCCCGTGACATTCCTGTCCGTGGAAAATCGAATATTCCTGAAAATCCTCCGTGCCCTCCATGGCTTTCAACATAGAACATTGCAGGTCATATTCCAGGTAACGGATGGTTTCCGTACGGTTGCTGATATTTTTATGCTCATTTTGCTGGTACAGGTCGCTTATGATCTCCTCCGCCCGCGCGACATTCTGCTGGCGGATCTGCCAGATCAGTTCTCTCTCCGTTTCCAGCGGATAATAATATCCATACTGCGGTTCAACTTTCACATCTTCGTAAAATACCGTATCATCCAGCTCGTAGATTCTCTTCGTCTCCATGGTGTAGATTGCCTGCTGGTAGGCATCCGCGATTCCTTCCCGTCCTCTGCAGATCTCGCCTGCCGCCACCGTATAGCGGATATCCATGTGTTCATCCATGAATTCCTGCAGTTGGGTCACTGTCTCTAAGGTAATGTCCCGGTTCCGTCTGGCATCTTTTTCCGGGAAATTCACGATAATGACCAGCACATCGCTGACAATCATGGGATATACGATGCAGCCACTGTTCTGGAACAACTCGTGGCTCACGTTTTCCACGATAAACTGCACAAATTCCAGGTCTTTCTGCTTTTTATGCACCTGGTCCCATTCCTCGCTGCCGTCCCGCTCGATCTCTTCCATATAGAAGAGCAGCGTGGTGAACAGTTCGCCGCACCAGCGGATGCCGCACATTTCTTCCACATAATTCGCATTTTCCGGCAGATTTCCCTTCAGCAGCTTCTCCAAGTATTCCTTCTGGAAGATCAGATTCTGGCGCTGCAGTCTGCTGCCTGTTTCCTTCAGGTTCTGCTGAATTTTGTGAAAATAGCCGTCGATCAGCTGAAATTCATTGTCCGCTCCGTTTTGCGATGACTTAATATCCAGTCGGTCTAACAGCTTCGCCACCTGGCTGAAATTCCTGCGCAGGAAATAGAGCATCAGAAGAATCCCGATTGCCGTGAAGCTGACCAGGATGAGGATCACTCTGCCCTGATAACCTCTTAATTCGTTAAAATAATCCTTTTGGCGGCAGATTAGTATCTTGTAATTGTTACCGCCTTCGTAGTAGCGCAGCTGTGCAGTCTGATGCTCCTCCGTCAGTTGGATGCTTCCGGCTTCTTCCGTCATCGCTGCCCGCAGCTGTTCCCTGTCTTCATTACTCAGCGCAGCTGCATTTTGGTCAGTGCAAAAGACATCTCCTTCCAGCGCCAGACATACGCTCTCATCCTGGGAAGGGAACAGGATCCGCTGCAGCTGCGGAAGTTCATATACGAAGAAAATTTTGATCTGCGTGCGGTCCCATTTATTGTCCTGTATCGTTCCGGTGAAAAAGACATACTGTCCATTGCCGTACTGCATGGTAATCCTATCATAGTCTCCCGCTAACAGCCGCTCCCAGTCTTCCCTGGAGATTCCGCCGTACTGACTCTGATAGGCTCTCCAGTAATTCTCCGCCGTATTCGCGGAATCGCTTGCCACGATGTAATCGTCATCGGCAAAATAGAGTAAGATTGCCGCATAATTACCGTTGATCTTCTGATATTCTTTCAACAGTTCACACAATGTGTAACGGGAATATTTGATGGCGCTGGTCGTGCTTCCCTGCTCGCCGTGATACGAATTTTTTCCAAGGAGAATCGTATCATCCTGTGCCAGCACCGAATAAGACAGATCCCGCATGGTCTCCTCCATGTCTGTCAGGTTGGTCCGGATCTGTTCCACGATCTTGTCGTTTTCCGCTTCCTGATTCCGCACCAGGATCCGCTTGCCCTGCCAGTAGGTTATGCTGTTGCACAGCAGAAACACCAGCATAACCGCCACATATGATACCATCCATTTCCAGAAGACACTGTTTTTGCCCATCGTCTGCCACCTCGTATTAAAATATCTCAGCGTCTCATTATACGGGCAATCTATACCGGAAGTAAAGTGACAGTTTCCTTCCTGGAAGTGACAAAAGGTTCCAAAAAAACAAGGCACCGGACGAATCCAGTGCCTTTTGATTTAAAATCTGCTTTAAAAATAAAAGTTAATTTCTGTTCTTCCTTTTTTAATTCGGAAACAGACATCTTTTTATATTTCTTCGGGATTATCAATACATCATTTTCATACGCAGTCATCCTCTGTTACCTCCCATAATAATCTTTGTTTTTCTCTTGTCAACTCGCTTTTTCTCACATTTTCATTTCTTCATAGAGATATTTTCTAAGTCTATGTCATTCCCCTTGACCATGAATCATGGATATACGGATGTTTAGGGTACACAAAACAAGACGTCGTCTTATTCTGCTATGATCGGCCTTTCAGCACCTTGCGGCGGACGTCTCCTGAATCTCACAGTTGTTCTTCTTATGCTGCCTGCGGCTGCCTGTGAATATCTGAAAGCAGCTTCTGCGGATCGTAGGTCACTCCATTTGCCAGGATGGCATAAAAGACTCTTATCAGCTTACAGCTGATGGCAATCACGGATTGTTTCTTCTTGAGCGGGTTGTTCGCTCTTGTCGTGTAATACTCATGCAATGACTTAAACTCCGGGTTCTTCGCTATCAGCGGAATCGCTGCATTGAACAGTACTGCCCGCAGCTTACTCCGACCTCTTTTGCTTATGGTCGTCTGTCCTTTGTGCTTTCCTGAGCTGTTCTCCCGTAATGAGAGTCCTGCCAGCTTTTGTATCTGTCTGGGTGATTCGAAACGCCTCACATCACCCACTTCTGCCAGAAATCCGGCTACCGTGATCACTCCTATACCTTTGATGGCAAGCTTTTATTTTACCACTTCTGTCAAGAAAAGAATAGCAGGCGAATATTTGCTTTTCAAATAATCGCCTGCCATCGAAAGGGGGTGGTTGTTAGCACATTATAATTTAAACTGGTTCACAATACTGTTTAACTCTTTTACATACTCAACCATATCATTGGATAATGCATCCGTCTTTCCAACCATCTCAAAGATTTCGGAAGACTGGTTCTCAATATCTCCAATTCCGTCTACCGAAGTATTAATAATACCGGAAATGCTGTTGATATTATTCTTAATTTCAACCATTTCTTCATTCAGTTTGTTAACGGAACTACTGATTTCACCCATGATATTTTCAATGTCTGCAGAACTGTTATAATAATTCACTCCTGCTTCCATAAATCCATGATAATCTGCCATTACCGTAGTGTCCATATAATCCATTGCCTTGTTCAGACACTCTACCATGCCTTTGGCAGCATCTTCAATTACTTCTACGACCTGTTTAATATCTCCGGTTGTCTGCTCGGTCTGGGTTGCGAGTTGTCTGATTTCTTCTGCAACAACTGCAAATCCTCTTCCTGCATCTCCCGCTCTTGCTGCTTCAATTGAAGCATTCAGTGACAAAAGATTTGTTTGGGAGGCAATCGCCGAAATCTGTTGTGCCAGCTTGCTGATTTCGCTGATTTTCTGTGCCTTCTCAACTGCAGACTCTGTTTCTCTGCTCAGCTCTTCATACATGTACTTTGTCTTCTCGTTCGCTGCCTTGGAAGATTCCTGCATTTCTCCGGATTGCAGATGAACGGAAGTCGCTTTTTCTTTTCCGCTTTGCAGCCGCACATTCACTTCTGCCAAATCTGCAGTAATTTCCGTGATGTTATTCTCAATCATCGCTACCGAAGGCAATACATTCTGCTTCATCTCATTCGACAACTGGTCCGTGGTACTAAGATTTCGATTCGAATTCTTCTCCAAAACCCCAACCATGTTCTCCAATGCATCCGAGCCGTCATGTATCTTGTTGGAAACCTGCGAAATTCGCTTAACAACACTTTGAATGTTATCTTTGAAATTTGTTATGGCACGGGCCATCGCACCGGTTTCATCGTTATTGCTTTCATACTTGCCTGTAACGGTGTTGGAAGAAAAGTTCAATTCGCCGCTTTCCTTTAATACATCGGTCATCACCCGAACCGGTCTTGCAATTGTCTTTGCAAGGAGCCAGGAAACAATCAGCATGGCAACAATACATATTGCAGCACCAAGTATTCCAATAATTACAATGGGGCGAACCACGCTTAATGCCTCCGATTTATCTGCCATAATCAGCAGCATCGGGTTGGACCCATCGCATACATAATACGCAACGAGCATGGTTCTTCCACCAACCACAGTTTCCGTCACAGACGCTTCCGGAATATCCGACTTTGCAATTCTGCTCATCAATTCCGGGACAACCGTTTCCTCCGGAAACTGGTCCAGATAATTCGTAGAGTTATAACTTGCGTCCGGGTAATAGCAAATCAACCCCGAACTGTTTACAAACACCGGATAACAGCTTTCTACACTTTCAATCTGTACGTTTTCAAAAAGTGCGTCCAGTTCCTCCTGCAACAGCATGGAATAACCATTTTTTTCCAGACGATACTCCACCAGAGAACCATACGCTTTCACAAGGTTCTTCATATTATCGCAGATACTGTCCCGATACAGAGAAGTTACCTTTGGTAGAATACTCAATTCGCTTACAACGACTGTAATCATGGAACTGATAAATACCAGCAGCATAATCTTCTGCGCAATGGAAATCTTAATTTTACCAACATCTAATTTTTTTGCTCCGGTTTCCATTTTTCCGTCTCCATTCATCCCTAAAGTATTCTGTAATCAGCGTCTCTATCCGGTTTTTCATGTAGATAATTATTTTCCTGTCTTACGTGTACGAACATCAAATGCAACTGCAATGATGAAAATAATACCCTTTACAACGTACTGATAGGAAATATCTACGCCCATCAGGTTCATACCATTTGTCAGGGACACAATAACAAGTGCACCAATAATCGTATTTGTAACACGTCCGATACCACCACTTACAGCAACACCGCCAATGTAAGAAGATGCAATGGCATCCATTTCAAATGCATTACCTGCAGTAGGTGTTGCAGACTGCAATCTGGATGTATAAAGAATACCTGCCAGAGCTGCCAGAACACTCATGGAGCAGAATGCGAACATCGTTACCTGACGAACGTTTACACCGGAAAGTTCCGCTGCCTGGTCATTACCACCAATACCATAAATGTAACGACCAAGTCTTGTCTTGTTCAACATATAATTATACGCTAAAAGAATCACTCCGACAATAACTGCGGTCCATGGAATTCCCTGATATTTTGCAAGTACATAAATAATTACCATAATAATTGCAGAAACGAATACCAGTGTACCAATAAAGATTGGCATGGAAACTACTTCAAAGTTGTATTTCTGCTTATTCTTTCTTGCCTTAATCTGGGACATAATTACCAGTACAACTGCCACAATACCAATCAGCAGGGTAAGGAAATGAATTTTATTTCCAAACAATACAATATGTAATGGTAAATCCGGAATAAAGCCATTGGACAATGCGTTAAATCCTGCATTTGGTACAATGATGGTACCGGTTTTCTGCAAGGATAAGTTCAGCAATCCACGGAAAATGAACATACCAGCCAATGTTGTTACGAATGCGGGTACACCAACTCTTGTTACGAGAACACCCTGGTATACACCAATGGCAAGACCAATTACCAATACAATCGGTATTGCAACCCATTCACTCATGCCCTTCTGGGTCATCAGAATTGCTGCGATTGCGCCACTAAAACCTGCCACATAACCTACAGACAAATCAATATGCTTAATAATCAAAATCAAGGTCATACCAATTGCCAGAACAGCTACATATCCTGCCTGATTAAATAAGTTTGAAATATTTCTTGCTGTGACAAATCCACCATTGGTCTTTACTGCAAAGAATGCAATAATTGCAACCAACACGATGTACATCATGTAATCTCTGATATTCTTTTTTACTAAACTGCCAAGTTCCTTTCCAATAGAAACTTTTGCTTGACTATTTTCTCCCATCTTGCACCTCCTATGATTGAATAGCCATTGCCATGACTTTTTCTTCTGTTGCTTCTTCTGCTGAAAGTTCACCCGTAATGGTTCCTTCGGACATAACGTATAAACGGTCACTCATTCCTAATACTTCTGATAATTCGGAAGAAATCATGATTATACTCATTCCTTCTTCTACCAGCTTATTCATCAAGGAATAAATTTCGTATTTTGCACCTACGTCAATACCTCTTGTAGGTTCATCCAGTATCAGAATATTTGGTTTTGCAAACAACCATTTTGCAATCTGTACCTTCTGCTGGTTACCACCACTTAAGTTTCCTACCTTCTGTAATATGGAAGGTGCTTTGATATTGATGGATTCACGATATGAATTTGCCATGATAATTTCTTCATTTTCATTAATTGCCAAACCATTCTGTAATGCTTCCAGGTTTGTAATGGAGTTGTTATATTTAATATCCTGAATCAATACAAGACCATTTCCTTTTCGGTCTTCGGTTACATATGCAAGTCCGGACTGAATCGCTGCCTTCGGACTATGGAAATGTTTCTTCTCGCCATTGATGTATAATTCTCCGGATGTAATCTTATATCCTGGTGTATTACCGAAAATACTAAGGGCAAGCTCGGTTCTTCCGGCTCCCATAAGACCCTGGAGTCCTACGATTTCACCTTCATGTACTTTCATATTTATATGGTGCAGTATTTCTCTTCCCTTTACCGGGTCATCTACTGTCCAATCCTTTATTTCAAAGCATACATCTCCGATATTTACTTTTTCCCGCTTCGGATAAATGTTATCAATTTCTCTACCAACCATGTTTTTAATAATCATTGCTTCTGTAATATGTTCAGAAGCTGCATCCATGGAGCAGATTGTTGCACCATCTCGTAAAACTGTGATGGTATCTGCAATTGCCAAAATTTCTTTCAGCTTATGGGAAATCATGATACAGGTAACCCCCTGCTCCTTCAATTCCTTAATCAGCTTTAATAGGTTCTGGCTGTCATCTTCATTCAATGAAGCTGTCGGCTCATCCAAAATCAACAGCTTAACATTTTTGCTTAATGCTTTTGCAATTTCAACTAACTGCTGGTTACCAACACCAAGTTCTTTTACTTTCATGGAAGGGTCAATGTGCAACCGTACTTTTTCCAAAACTTCTTTGGATTTTACAATTGTTTCATTCCAGTCAATGGATTTTCCCTTCATAATTTCATGTCCGAAATAAATGTTTTCATATACACTTAATTCCGGAATCAATGCCAATTCCTGATAAATAATTGCAATTCCTTTTTCTTCACTGTCTGCAATAGACTTGAATTTCTGTACTTCGCCATTATATACGATATCACCCGTATAAGTCCCGAAGCTGTGCACTCCGGAGAGTACCTTCATCAACGTGGACTTTCCGGCTCCATTTTCTCCAACCAGGCAATGGATTTCACCACGTTTTACTTTAAAGTTTACATCACTTAACGCCTTAACTCCCGGGAAGGTTTTCGTGATGTCCTTCATTTCCAATATATAATCTTCCACCGCTGGACCTCCTTTAAAACAGAGCCGGCCTTATACCTCTCTAAGGTGAATAAAGCCGGCCCGTCTATCTCATTATCTCACATTAAGATTCTATGTTGTTGTTAATTATTCTAATCCTGTGAAGTCACCAGCTTCATAGTATCCAGAATCAATTAATGCTGACTTAACATTGTCTTTTGTTACAACTACTACGTCTGTCTGCTTAGCAGGAACATCCTTAGCTTCGTTGTTGTAAGTAGTATCTGTTGCAGGTGTTTCGCCGTTTAATACGGAAACTGCCATTGCTACAGAGTCAGCTGCCAATGTACGAGTATCTTTGAATACTGTCATGGACTGCTTGCCATCGATGATGTACTGGATAGAAGCCTTTTCAGCATCCTGACCAGAAATAACATAGCTTGTTACGTCCTTATCGGTAGAGAATACATCTGCGATTGCACGGGATGTACCATCGTTAGGAGCAAGTACACAAACATCGCCCTTAGCATCTGCGCCGTTTGCTGTTAAGTTAGCTTCTGCTTTAGACTTAGCAACGTTGAAATCCCAGTCTGTTGTAATCTGTCCAATGATTGTACTTAATTCTTCACGAGTAAGGTCTGCCTTATCCTGAAGTGCTACAGCTTCATCAGAGTTTACAATCTTGAATGTTCCGTCAGCAATCTTTGGCTGAAGAACGCTCCAAGCGCCCTGGAAGAAGATGAATGCGTTGTTATCAGTAGCTGCACCAGCGTAAAGGTAAAGCGGAATACCACTTCCTGCAGGAGCATTGTCAATTAAGAACTGTCCCTGAGCTGCACCTACTGCAAAGCTATCAAACGTTACATAATAGTCAACTGCATCTGTACCGGTAATCAATCTGTCGTATGCGATAACGGTAACGCCTTCTGCCTTAGCTGTTTCTGCTGCTGCAGCAGCTGCTGCTCCATCCTGTGCACAAATGATTAATACGTCGATACCCTGAGAAATCAATGTTTCAACATTTGTTTTCTCTGTTGCTGAGGAACCCTGGCTGAATAATACCTGATTTGTGAAACCAGCATCGCTGAGAATCTTTTCGAACTGTGCCTGGTCCTGTAACCATCTTGGTTCATCCTTTGTAGGAAGAACGATACCAACCTGAACGCTTCCGTCTGCAGAAGCTGCATCTTCAGCAGGAGCTGCATCCCCAGCAGGAGCTGCATCCTCTGTTTTGGTTTCTGCCGGAGCAGATGTTGTAGAAGAACATCCTGTGAGTAATCCAACTACCATTGTTGCTGCAAGTAACATGCTGAGTAATTTTTTTCTCATTTTTAAATAACCTCCCTTTGTTTGTTAACTGCTTGTTACAGTAGTTACTTTAACACAGGGAGGCATGACTTTAGTTGTTATGATTCTTCACATTTTTATGTTTTTTATAATAATGCAGAGCATGTATTAGTATTTTTTTGTCTGCACTTTTTTTCAAATGCAATTTTGTCCTATTGTACTTTGGGACGTTCAATATATACATCTTCCCGCAAATGAAATCCGCTGTCGATGATGGTGGCGTCTATATTTCCTTTCGTTACTGCCAGCGGCTGCAGCTTTATGTAGGGCACATCTGTAGTTCCATCGTTCAATGTTTCTTCTGTTACTACCGTCTCCCCCTTTGCCATTGCCACCGCACATTCTGCAGCAGATTTTGCAAGCTTTTCAATCGGTTTATACACCGTCATATATTGTGTTCCCGCAACAATTCTCTGGCACGCCTCCAAATCTGCATCCTGTCCGACCACACAGATTTCTCCTGCCAGCCGGTTTTCGGAAAGTACCCGGACCACCTCTCTTGCCAGGTCATCATTTCCGCACATAATCCCCTGTACTTCCCTGATTTCTTCCAGATGTTCCGCAACATACTGTCCTGCCAAATCCGCCTTCCAGTTGTCAATGTATGTCATATCTGCAACAACAATACCTTTTTCCGAAATAGCCTCCCGGAATCCCCGTTCTACATAGGAAACGTTATTATCCTCTGACGGACCGCAAATCATAATAATTTTGTCTCCCTTTTTCAGCACCTTTGCCATTTCCGTCCCCATGAGCTTTCCAACCATCTCATTATCAAACGATATATACAGGTCCGGGGCAGCCTCCAGTGCAAGGCGGTCGTAGGAAATCACCTTAATTCCTGCGTTTTTTGCTTTTTTAATCACTTCGGTAAGAGAATAGGAGTCAATCGGAACCACCACAAGCACATCAACCTTTTTGTCAATAAAATATTCAATCTGCTTTATCTGTTCCTGCGCATCTCCGTTTCCATTCTGCACATTCACTTCTGCCCCAAGCTCCTGCGCCGTAGAAACAAAGACATCACGGTCACGCTGCCAGCGCTCTACCACAAAATTGTCAAAGCAGCAGGCAATCTGTATTTTATCTTCCTCCCGTGGCTCTTCCACTGTTATTTTGCTTTCTTTCCTGCCGCAGCCTGCAAGCAAAAATGAAATTATCAGTATTCCCATATATAAGAAATTTCGATATCTCATGCGTTTTCTTCCCTTTTCTCTTTAAACTCCGTAGGTGTAAATCCTACATTCTTCTTAAAGGTTCTGCTAAAATAATTCGGATCTGCATACCCAATCTCATTACAGATTTCCTTCATGCTTTTATCCGTCTTGGAGAGCAGCTCTTTTGCCTTCTCCATCCGGATGCCTGTAACATATTCAATAAAACTTTGTCCCATCTCTTCTTTAAACAGCTTGCTGAAATAGTAAGGACTGATATTTATCTGTCTGCTCGTCTCATCCAGAGATACTTCATTCTGGTAATTGTGGTCAATATAATCCTTTGCAATTGCAATCAGATTCGTGGCCTGTTCTTCCTTTTTGTTTACAATATTACGACAGACATCCTGTATCTTCGTAATGAACCAGGTCCTGATTTCTTCATAGTTGCTCATATCGTTGATGCTTTTCAGGTAATCATGTCTGGAGCTGAAACGGTAGACCATCCCCCCGCTTTCGTATCCGATTTTCTCTGCCCAAAGCACAAATTCCAGTACCTTCAGCTTAATATCCATCACATTTTCTGCATTGCTTTCCAGCATCCAGTTAAAAAAGCTGGTGGCTTGTGCAGTTGCTCCCTCCAGATTTCCCTCTTCTACAAAGGAAAACAGTTTTTTCTCTGTCTGAACCGGATAATTCTCCTCATAATCGCATCCAATCGGAAGGTCTTTCACATGTGCCACACTTCCACTGGATATCCGGAAAGAATTAATCGCCTCCGAATAGGAAACACCTGCCTTTTCAAGAAGCATCACCGAACCAATCCCGACCCGGAATTTTGCATCAATTCTACCCGAAAGCTTGCGTACCATCTTTCTTGCGTTTTCGATTACTTCAATACGGCTGTCATACTCCTCGGAGCTTTCCTCTATTCCTACCGGAACATAAACAATAATCATGTTTGCCATCATCGGTCCCACAATTCCGGTAAAAAACTCCTTGATAATCTCCCGGATTTCCTGATAGCTCGACTGAACACGCACACTTGTACCAACCGTATTGGTAAGATGACCATTTTCCTGGTCATCGCCACACTTGATAACCATCATGTATCCCTGTTCCTCTTCTACCCCAAGGAGCTGCTTATACCGCTCCGTATCCTCGGCGTAATTGTCCTGAAACAACACCGAATATATCAAACCGCTCTCAATAATCGGAATGACCGTCTCCAGTTTTTCCCGAATCAAAAGGTCATTGCTCCGTTTTTCCCTGGAAACATCCACCTCTTTCATTGCCTTGCGGAGAATATCAATGATTACATTTTTTTCGATAGGCTTGTTAATATAGTCCAGAGCCCCCATTCCCAATGCCTGTTTGGCATAATCAAAGCGGTCATATGCACTCAGAATAATAAATACCGTATTATGGCAGGTCTGTTTGATTTCTTTCATCGCCTCAATGCCATTGATTCCTGGCATCTGAATGTCCATAAAAGCAATATCCGGACGAAAACGTTCCGCAAGCTCAATTACGCTTCTTCCTGTCTTTGCCGACTCAATCATGCAGCTATCGCCGAAATTCTTCTGAATGATGAAGCTTAATGCATCAATTACAATTCCCTCATCATCTGCAAGCATAATCTTGTACATCCGTTTTTCCTCCTCGTTTCATGACCTATTGCATGGGAATCCGAATGATGAATTCTGTTCCCTGGTTGATTCCATCGCTTTGAATCTGTAAAATATCCTCTTTTCCGTAGAAAAGGGCAAGCCGTTTTATTACATTATCCAGGCCGATTCCATTAGAATCCTTATTGTCTGCAGAAACCTGTACGCTTCCGCTGAGAATCTGATGAATTTTGTCCTGGCTCATCCCAATTCCATTGTCCTTCACGCTTACACAAATATCATTGTTATCCCGGTATACGGATAACAGAATTTTGCCTTCCCGGTCAATCCCCCGAATTCCATGGTTTACACAGTTTTCTACGATTGGCTGTAATACCATTGCCGGAATGGATGCATTTACCAGCCGTTTATCAATTTGCTTACTATAATGCACCTCTCCGGAAAAACGCACGTTAATAATATAAATATAATTATCTACCAGTTCAATTTCTTCATATAAGGAAACACTTCCGTAATCCTTTTTTACACTATATCGAAAGAAATCCGCCACATTCTGAACATATTCATAGGTTCTCTCCGCATCCTCCATCATTGCAAGCTGAGCACCCGCATTTAACGTATTGAACAGAAAGTGCGGATTAATCTGTGCCTGCAGGTATTTCAGCTGTGCATCCTTCAGATGTGCTTCCATTCGAAGCTCCTTTTCCTGCATCTGACGTTCTGTTTCCATGCTCTGGCGGAGCCGCTTGATGTATTCCTGAATACTGAGCACCATTTTATTGAATGCTTTCGTTACAACGCCCACTTCATCATTTGCATAAACTTCAATTCTGGCTACCTCCAGGTTTCCTCCCGCTACTTCATTCGCAGTTTCTGCAAGCTTGCGCAATGGCTGTATAATCCCCTGTGTCATCCAGATAATCAATACAATCGTCAGCATTCCCGTTAAAACAAACATCATCTGATTCAACGTTTCCACACGGTGCATGGTATTCATCAGTACGTGATAATTCTGCGAATTATGATAAAATTGTTTGTTATTCAGGCAATAGATGTAGTCCCGGATATACGTGCACAATTCCGTTGCTTCTTCATAATTCTCTTTATATTTCTCAACATCATAACCACGCCGGTACTTGATTGCCAGCTCGCTCACCTTCCGGTAACGCTCGGAAAGATTCCGAATGTTTTTCTCAAGTAAAAGCAATTCATCATCGGTAATCTGATTATTCAACCCTTCTACCAGTTTATCATATTCTGTAACATCCCGGTAAAAGTTCTCCATAGAATCCGTCTGCCGCAAGTTCAGATATTCCGTCATATCATCCTGTACCAGCGTCAGAATATTCTGCAGCTCATTCAGCTCTGTGTTACTCGCATACACCTGTTCAATCTGAAGCATCATTTCATCCAGATTGGAATAAATGTATACATTCACTCCAAACAAAACCACCGTCATAATCAGGAATACCGCTATCAGCTTCATCTGGATGGATATTTCAATTTTATGAAGTTTATTCTTCAGTCTTCGAAGCATCCTCAAGGTACTCCTTTACGTTCGTTTCCGTAACCGCATTGCCTTCCATCAGGAAAAAGCCGTTTACATATCCGGTATCCAGATATTCATTCAATGCATCCACGCATCGTCTCCCCATGTCCCGATAATCCACCGCTATGGTTGCCGAAATGATATTTTTATTTACTGCCTGTAAAATCGTATCTGAAGTATAATAGCCAAGCACATATACCTGACCGACAATATTGTAATCAACCATTGCCTGATATACACTGACGGTATTTTTCTCATTCAGACATATGATAAAGTCCGGCAGTTCCTCCATATCAATCAGCATTTCGCGAATGGATTCATCTGCATTAAAGGCACTTCTTCCATCCACCGACTTGATTTCCAAATCAAGCTGCAAATGATTTCCCTCATTCGTAAGTGTTTCCTTAATTCCGTTGCAGATAATGTTTTGTGTGCTGTCATCCGTAGATGCGTCCAGAAGAATCAACACTTCCCGATTCTTCTTGGTCGCAAGCTTAATAATCTGACGTCCGTACTCTCTGCCTAAACTGTATCCACCTACCCCTACATAACTTTTTCTTTGACTGTCCACACAGTCATTCACAACGGTAACTACCGGAATTCCCTCCTGCTGTGCCTCTCGAATGACATTCTGATATTCTTCGGTCTCCTCTGCTTCAAGAATAATTCCATCCACCTGTGCAGCAATTGCAATACGGGCAAGCTCTATTCTGGAGTAATCTCCATCCAGTCCCTCTCCCATAAGCTCTACATAAGCACCTGTTTCCTTGCCTTCTTCCAGACACCCTTCAAATATTTCTTCCCTTGACTGCTCCTCCGGCTGCTCCATAATCAATGCATAATGCCTGCGGTAGCTGCTTGTTTCGCTGTTCTTGTCATGCTGTCCCACCACCATATCCATCTGCTGTCTGGACAACACAATTTCCCCGACGATAAACCCTATCATTACACACTGGAAAAGCACCAGCAGTGCTCCAAGTCCCTTGCTCCATTTTCGATTCCATCCTGATGTTGCTGCCATATCTCTTTCCTCGTTTTTGTCTGCTACTGGCATTCTAACACAAAACGGGCAGAATTATCAATTCTGCCCGGGATTTTTCTTTCGTAAACAGCCAGAAGTTCCTTTATTTACCGACCCCAAAAAGTTAGACCAATAATCTAACGATTGGAGGTCGGTATTTTTATGGCTAAGTATAGCTACGAATTCAAAAAAATGATTGTTGATGCTTATTTAAATGGAGAGGGTGGATATAAACATCTTTCATCTGTCTATGGTCCAACTAGAAGAGATATACAAAAATGGGTTCACAATTATCAAACTTTAGGAGATGAAGGTTTACTACGTTCTCGGAAAAATGATATATATTCTTTCGAAAAAAACTTTCTGTTGTAGAATTATATTTATCAAGTGAAATCTCATATCAAGATTTAGCATTGCAAGAAGGTATTACCAACCCCTGTATGATTACCAACTGGGGTAACCGCTTTCGAGCAGCCGGTCCTGATGCGTTGAGACCACATAAGAAAGGTCGAAAGAAAATATTGGATAAATCATGTAAGAATCCGAAAATAGTACCGTCAGAAGAGCCTTCCGTTGACACAAGCGCAGAGTATGTAAAAGAACTGGAAGATGAACTTCTGAAGTTAAGAATAGAGAATGCCTTTTTAAAAGAACTGAGGAGACTGCGTTTAGAGGACGAAGCAAAAGGATCTGATGTCACTTTTCCGGAAAGCTGTATAAATTCCTGCCACAGCTGCTCTACGGCAGCAGCATCTTCCACGTAATCGTAATCCTCCGTGCAGAAGCTGCAACCGATCTTCTGCGGACATTCCTCCGGCAAAAAAGCCGCGCAGGATGCCGTCTTTGCTTCATTCTCCAACATTCCCGGATACAATACATTCGCTATGGCTATGGCTTCTTCCGGTGTTGTCGCCGGATATAAAACATAGCTGGCGGGATCCTCTACGGAGATCATCCCTTTTCCCACGTTCTGCACCGCTTCATAAATCGCAACGGTAGTCTGGGCATCCGGGGTTCCGATCCAGCCAGCCCCGCTTCTCTCCTTCCCGAATCCTCTGCTTCCCGAAAGCGTTCTCCTTCGGCATCCGAATCCCCGGCACCGTGAAATCCACCGTTCTGCGGAATTCGATGAGATTCAGCAGAAGCACCACCACTGCCAATACGGTCACACTGAAAAAAGCGGTTACTTTTACGTTAATTTTCTTCATAAGCCCCTCCTTAGTTCCTTTTCTATCTATACTGACGACTTTTATACCCCGTTTGTTACAATCAGCATAGCAAAATTTCACCTCGGTATCCACTTTTTTCACCCAAACGACCATTTTTGACTATTTCTGGTCTTTTTATAACATAACCGCTGTAAATGCACAATTGAGCAGATGGAAACTTATTCCAGTTATAATTCTATTACGAAATTTTATGCATTTGTATATGTTTTCCGTAATAGGATTCCCTCGGGAATGGAATCATTGTTCTGACAACTCAAGCGGCTCATAATAGAACACTGTCTTCGCAGGATCTTTTCCACTGATCTCCACGCCGTCCGCCGTCGTTCCCTGGAAGCCGCCGGAGGCACCGATGTAGAGAATACGACCGTCCGGTACGAGGACCGCACAGGTGCCTTCCGTGCCACAGGGCATCTCCCAGTTCTCCTGCACTCTGGTGAATTCCGTCTCGCCCAGACGATAGGTGTCCACGCCGTTGTATCCCCATAGGATAAAATCTGCCGTCTCGTTCACACCTGCTGCCACCATTTTCCACGGATAGATTGTATCAGCACTGCAAATAACATTCTCACCTCCAGCCACCGGAACAAACCTGAGGCTTTCCGGGTCTACTGACACTAATGTCATAGCTGTATTTCCTGCTGTTGTATTGCCAACTGTCTGTGCCGCCACATAGACTTTGCCATCCTTGCCCTGTCCTAATGCTCCGACACCTTGTACGACATAGCTGTTGTCATCCGCCACGGTTCCGATCAGCTCACCTTCCGCAGAATAGATCCGCACATAACTGCCGTCCTCCTGCATCCGCATCCGCACATATAATCTTCCCTGGGCATCTGTCGCCATACTATCAACGATATTCCATTCCCGCTCTCCTACGGTAAAACTGTTCAGAAGCGTTCCTTCCGGGCTGATATGATAGATTACAGGCAGCCAGCCGTGCTCCGCTCCCGCTGCT
>CEAC01021582.1_pt1 | contig 55079 bp, 37 predicted proteins | sample 557411 | NCBI WGS metagenome assembly CEAC01 (sample SAMEA3182094, study PRJEB8094) | gut metagenome | biome: human; feature: gut; material: Stool; isolation source: human stools | place: Canada | collected 2012-02-21
TTTCAAAATGTATGATAAATAGCACGTTACAAGCAGTTAGTGTTTTTAGCCATAATGAGATTAACATAGACATTACATAATAACACAATGTAAAGACTTGAATAACAGTGGCAACATTATAGCACCAAAGTTAAATGAAAGAGCCGTGCCATAGCCTTATGTTTATATTACGCCAAAGTTAGGGATTTTATAGCTTAACTGCCCCTACCCCCAACATACCAAAAAGGGGCGCCGTATGGCGCCCCTCAAAGAGTATAAAAGTTGCTTTTACAGTCTTGCCTTGATAGCCTCGGTCTCTTTCTCATATCCGGGCTTCTCGAGCAGCGCGAACATATTGCGCTTGTAAGCCTCGACACCGGGCTGGTTGAACGGGTTCACATCGAGTATGTAGCCGCTGATACCGCAGGCCTTCTCGAAGAAATAGATCAGCTGTCCGAGATAACGCTCCTTGAGCGCGGGGACAGTGACAATCATGTTGGGCACACCGCCGTCAACGTGGGCGATACGTGTACCCAGCTCAGCCATCTTGTTGACCTGGTCCACACGCTTGCCGGCGATATAGTTCAGGCCGTCGAGGTTGGCGTCGTCAGAGGGGATGGTAAGAGTGTGCTTCTGCTCCTCAACCGAAATTACGGTCTCGAAGATGATACGCTCGCCCTCCTGTATCCACTGACCCATCGAGTGAAGGTCGGTAGAGTTGTCGACAGCTGCGGGGAATATACCCTTGTTGTCCTTGCCTTCGCTCTCGCCGTAAAGCTGTTTCCACCATTCTCCGAAATAGTGGAGTTTGGGATTGTAATTGACAAGGATTTCGATTTTCTTGCCGGCTTTGTAAAGCGCGTTGCGGGTGATGGCATAGAGGAACGAGGGGTTGCTCTCGTTGGCGGCCACGGTTGCCTTCTCCATTTCGATTGCACCTTCCATCAGCGCCTTGATGTCGAATCCTGCGACTGCGATAGGAAGCAGACCTACGGGGGTAAGCACAGAGAAACGTCCGCCTACATTGTCCTCGATGACAAATGTCTTGTAGCCTTCCTCGGTGGCAAGCTGGCGGAGAGCGCCGCGCTTGGCATCGGTGATGGCGATGATGCGCTTCGATGCTTCTGCTTTGCCGAGTTCTGCCTCAAGCTGCTCTTTGAGCATACGGAAAGCGATGGCCGGTTCGGTAGTGGTACCCGATTTGGATATTACGATGATACCGAATTTCTTTCCTTTGAGGAAATCCTTGAGTTCATAGAGATAATCCTCACCGATATTCTGTCCGGCAAACAGCACCTTGGGTGCGTCGCCCTGACGGTAAGCGGCAAATGAGTCGGAAAGAGCCTCGATAACGGCCTTTGCACCGAGATATGAACCGCCGATACCGATAGCCACGACTACCTCGCAGCTCTCGCGGAGCGATTTTGCCACATTTTCGATATCCTCAATCAGTGATGCGGGTGTCGACGACGGGAGGTTGACCCAGCCTAAGAAATCGTTTCCTGCACCTGTACCGTTCTGTACTTTCTCAAGTGCCTCGGCACCTGCCTTGTCGTATGACTTGATTGTCGCCTCGCTCACTGTTGCGAGCACGTCCTTAACATTTACTTTAATCATAATTCTATAATCTTAATTTTTAATTTCCTATACGTAGAAGCTGCAGTAGCGGCGGTCTTCAACCGCGGGAGTTTGCCAGTACGGAGGAGGTTGTAAAATTTATAACACGTCATCCTGTAGGGCTGCACCCCGGTGCAGCCGCCGGGAAGCTGATAGCCTGTCTTTACTATCGGCTGCTCCGGGGAGCAGCCCTACACCATGCATCCGTCAACCTCAATTCCGCAACACGCTCCACTTATCAACTTTACCGGCCGCCCTGTAGGGACGCGATTCATCGTGTCCGCGCCAACGAGTCTATAATGATAACACCACTGCCGCCGCAATGGCTTATACATGCAACCTTATTTAATAAATATTGCAGCTATTTCACCATCAGTTTGGCAAGATATTTCCCTATGATGTCAAACTCGATGTTGACCTTGCTGCCGATTTTGATGTCACAGAAATTGGTGTGCTCGAACGTATAAGGTATGATGGCCACTTTGAACGAATTGCGTTCCGACTCGCACACCGTCAGCGACACGCCGTTGACCGTCACCGAGCCTTTTTCCACGGTGGTATAACCCTTTGCGGCCATCTCCGGCGCCACGTCATACTCAAACTTGAAGTATGTGCTGCCGTCGAGTTCCTTGACCTCGGTGCACACTGCCGTACAGTCCACATGGCCCTGTACGATATGTCCGTCAAGCCGTCCGTTCATCAGCATCGACCGCTCCAGGTTCACCTTCATGCCGGGCTTCAGCTCGCCGAGATTGCTCCTGTCGAGCGTCTCCTGTATGGCGGTCACCACATAGCTCCCATTGTCGCTGATCGACACCACGGTCAGGCATACGCCGTTGTGGGCGACCGACTGGTCTATCTTGAGCTCATCGGTGAAACTGCATTCAATCTCCAGATTGATATTGCTTCCCCGGTGTTCCACGCTTTTCACCGTGGCGGCCTCTTCTACTATTCCTGAAAACATCTTGTCTGCCATTTATTTATAAAAAAGGAAAAGAGGAAAGGGTTATTCCTCCTCTTCTTCCTCCTTCATGTTGTGGAACACATTCTGCACATCTTCGTCCTCCTCGAGTTTCTCGAGAAGTTTGTCGAGAGTGGCACGCTGCTCGGCCGTAACCTCCTTGAGTTCGTGGGGTATGCGCTCGAACTCGGCGCTTACTATCTCGAATCCGTTGCCCTCGAGATACTTCTGTATGTTGGCAAATTCCTCAAACTCGCCGTAGAGCACGATTTCATCCTCGTCGGCCTCGATTTCGTCGACGCCGTAGTCGATAAGCTCCAGCTCGAGGTCTTCGAGCGATACGCCGTCCTTAGGCTTGATTTTGAATACGCTCTTATGGTCGAAAAGGAATGTCAGCGAGCCCTGGGTGCCGAGCGAGCCGCCATGCTTCGTGAAATACGAACGCACATTGGCCACCGTACGCGTATTGTTGTCCGTGGCTGCCTCTACGAAGATTGCGATACCGAAAGGTCCGTATCCCTCGTAGGTGATTTCCTTGTAGTCGCCGGCATCCTTGTCGGTAGCCTTCTTGATGGCGCGTTCAACGGTGTCCTTGGGCATGTTGGCCGCCTTGGCGTTCTGCATCAGCACACGCAGACGCGGGTTGGTCGACGGGTCGGGTCCTCCGGCTTTGGCCGCGATTGTGATTTCCTTTCCTATGCGGGTAAATGTACGCGACATGTTACCCCAACGTTTCAACTTTCTCGCTTTACGGTATTCAAAAGCTCTTCCCATATTGGTTTACTTATTTTATTATTTTGTTTCTGTTGCTCTGGTTTTTATATTGCTTATCGCAGTTCGGCGCCGAGTTTCTTCTGAAGGTTGGTGGTCACCTTGTTCATCACAGCCTCTATCTGCTTGTCCTGGAGGGTCTTTTCATCATCCTGTAGGGTGATGGCGATGGCGTATGACTTCTTTCCTTCGGGCAGGTTCCTTCCTTCGTACACGTCGAAGAGCGTGATGTCGCGCAGCAGTTTGCGTTCGCTCTCGCGCACGGTCTTTTCAACCTCCTCCATCGTCACGTTCTTGTCTATGAGCAATGCGAGGTCGCGGCGTACCGGCAGTGTCTTGGGCAGCGGAGTGTAGTTCACCGTGTGCTTGAACGACAGTTTCACTACAGCCATCCAGTCAAGTTCGGCGTAGAACACTTCCTGTCTGATGTCAAATTTCTTAAGCACTTTCTTCGACACGATACCCATGCGTCCGAGTTCCTTGCCCGAACGTGTCGATATTGCTATCGAGGCGGCATACAGGTCGTCGCCCGGCATCACCGTCATCGACAGCTGCTTGCCCCCGATTCCGGCGCGCTGCAACACCATCTCGACGTATGCGCGCAGGTCGTATACGCTTGATTGCTCGGCAGCCTTGTTCCAGTTGCCCGCACGGGTCGCGCCGGTAAGCCATAAAGCCAGACGCTGTCCCTCGCTGTATGGGGAGAGAGGCGCTTCAGCGGTCGATTCAGCTTCGGGATTGAAGAAATACACGTTGCCGAATTCATACATCTTAAGGTCAGCGGCCTTGCGGTTGATATTGTGAGCCAGCGACTCCAGTCCGCCGAACATCAGCGTCTGCCTCATCACCGACAGGTCGTTGCTCAGGGGGTTGAGCAGACGCACGCATTTGCCGAGCGGATATGTCTCGAGGTCGGCGTAATAGCTCTCGGCGGTCAGCGAGTTGTTGAGTATCTCGTTGAAACCCTGTCCGGTAAGCTGATCTGCAATCCGGTGACGCAGATCCTCGGCCGAGTCGGTCAGCGTCTTGAACGACAGCGACGAATGGAGCGTATCGGTCAGCTCCACATTGTTATATCCGTATATTCTGAGTATATCCTCGATTACATCGCACTCGCGGGTCACGTCCACACGATAGGTAGGCACCTTAAGTGTCAGCGTGTTCCCCTCGCGGGCGGTAATCTCTATTTCGAGCGACTTCAGTATCGAGTCGATTGTTTCGTGGGGAATCTCCTTGCCTACAAGCGCGGTGCAGCGATCATAGCTGAATTCGACCGTGGCAGGCTCTACGGGGTTGGGATAGATGTCGACTACATCGCCGGTTATCTCCCCGCCGGCAAGCTCCTTTATCATCAGGGCCGCTAACTTAAGCATGTATATGTTGCAGTTGGGGTCGCAGCCGCGTTCGTAGCGGAACGACGAGTCGGTCTGCAGCCCGTGGCGGCGCGCTGTCTTCCTCACGCTCGTCGGATTGAAATAAGCGCTCTCGATAAATACCGACGTCGTCGACTCGGTCACGCCCGAATCAAGACCGCCGAACACACCGGCGATGCACATCGGCTCATCGGCGTTGCATATCATCAGGTCTTTGTCCGACAGCTTGCGCTCCACGCCGTCGAGAGTAGTGAACGGCGTGCCCTCGGCACAGTTTTTCACTACGATTTCTCCGCCGGCAATCTTGTCGCAGTCGAAACAGTGGAGAGGCTGTCCGAGACCGAGAAGTATGTAATTGGTTACGTCCACGATATTGTTGATGGGACGCATGCCGATGGCAAGCAGACGCTCTTTGAGCCATTCGGGGCTCTCCTTGACAGTGACCCCCTTGATGGTGACACCGGTATAACGCGGGCACGCCTCGGTATTCTCGACGCGCACCTTGATACCCCCTTCAGCCACATCGGTCCTGAAAGCCTCTACACTCGGACGATGCGGAGCCGAAGCCTTGGCGTGACAGCCGAGCCATGCCGATAGGTCGCGGGCCACGCCGTAATGCGACGCAGCGTCCACACGGTTGGGGGTCAGGTCCACCTCAAGCACATAATCGCTCTCCACGTGGTAATATTCCGCAGCCGGAGTGCCGGGAGCGACCTCCTCTTCAATCACGATGATACCGTCATGGCTCGTTCCGACGCCAATCTCATCCTCGGCACAGATCATGCCGAACGACTCCACACCGCGTATTTTTGATTTCTTAATCTGGAATTCCTTATCGCCGTCATAGAGCTTTGTGCCGACAGTAGCGACAACCACGGTCTGACCCGCGGCCACATTGGGAGCGCCGCACACAATCTGCGTAGCCTGCCCGTCGCCCAGATCGACAGTCGTCACATGCAGATGGTCACTGTCAGGGTGAGCCTCACACGTGAGCACCTTGCCGATAACAAGACCGCGAAGTCCCCCCTTTATCGTTTCTACCTCCTCGACACCGCCGGTCTCCAGACCTACGGACGTCAGCACCGACGACAACTCCTCGGCGTCAAGCTCAAAATCTATATAATCCTTAAGCCACTTGTAAGAAATATTCATAACAGAAAAAGATATACCGGGATAAATCACCTGAAACCGGACTGACAGCCCGAAATCGGCAAAACCTCATGCAGTCTGCCTCATTATTTCCCGATTGGATTATCCCGCAATTTTTAATTATCTCGCAAATTTACTCATTATTTTAAAATTTTTGCGCTAAAAACATACAAAATCTCACCGCATTAAAAAAAATATCAAAGAAAACTCAAAAAAATCTTGCAAGACTAAAAAATTATCCCTACTTTTGCACCGTCTTAGCAAACCGACCGCTTCGGCAACCCTACCAACACGCCGAAAACAACAAACAACGGTCACCCTGCCAAAGACGCAAAACAAAAAAAATGACTCCGTAGCTCAGTTGGTAGAGCAATTGACTCTTAATCAATGGGTCGAGGGTTCGAGCCCCTCCGGGGTCACCAAATGGTCTGGCAGACCGATGAAAACCTCTGAAAACAAACAATTTTCAGAGGTTTTTCTTTTTGCCACCGAGCGGCGTAAAATATTGAAACTGCGGGTGTGCAATATTGGCACAAGCCGAAATTCCGGCCAACCAAGTAGGGACGCACGGCAATGCTGTTTACTTAAGTGGAGACGTCCGCAGGACGTCGATTATTCGTAACCACGTACGCCGAAGCTTGCGAAGGCGTGCGTGGTAAGTAATCATATCGTAAGTGGCGTCCTGAGGACGCCGATTTACAACGCTTTGTTTATGATAAAAAGCTGGTAACTAAGTAAATCGGCGTCCTCCGGACGCCGCGGCTATATATCTATTATTCCCCGCATGCCTCCGTTTCACTTCGGCATACGGGGTTACGAATAATCTGCGTCCTCCAGACGCTTAGATGCTAAGTAAACAGCATTGGGACGCACGATCTGTGCGTCCCTACTACTCGAAGTCCTGCAACATCCACACAACAAAGCCAGCAGTTGTTATATTGTCATGCACTGCAATTTCGGCTTGAGCCGCAATATTGACGGTAAAGCCGACCACAACACTACCCGCCACGCTTCATTTCGTTTCCGTAGTGTGAAATCTTACTCCCTTAAATCGTCTGAATCTCAATTAAATTTAGTAACTTTGCATCTATAATACCACTGATTTTATGACGATTGATTTAGCCTACATAGAGCATTTGGCCGAAAACCATGAAAGTATTGACGTTGAGTTCAAGGAAACGACAGGTCAACTTGACCGAGGGATGGAAACATTGTGCGGAATGCTCAATGGCACCGGCGGTATTGTAATTTTTGGCATTAAAAATTCAGGCAAGATTGTCGGTCAGGAAATCGGCGACAAAACCACACGCATGATTGGAGAGGCATTGCGCCGCTTCGAGCCTTCCGTTGAAATCCGGCAGAAATATATCAAACTGAATGATTCAGAGAAGCAACTGATTGTATTTGAGGCGGAGGGAAACAACCCCGACAGACCCTATTCATACGACGGCCGACCTTATCAGCGACACGATAGTGTCACATCAGTCATGCCGCACGATAAATATTCGCGTATGATTATCCACCGTGGCGGCCTCAAATACAAATGGGATACCTTGCCTAACGAGAATTTGAAGTTTGAGGATCTTGATGAAAGCCGTATTCATTGGGCTGTTCGTCAGGCTCTTGAATTAGGGAGGTTGAAAGATGGCGCATACACCCGGGATCCGATTGCCATACTTGAAAAATTCAAGGTGCTTAAGAACGGTGTCTATAACAATGCCGCAGCCGTTCTTTTCGGTAAGGACTTCTTTTACTATCACAACTGCATCATCCGGCTTGCCCGTTTCCGTGGTACAGACAAACGTGAGTTTATCGACAACCAGCAGATTGAGGGAAATATCTTTGATCTGCTCAACGAGGTCACCCCTTTCTTCCTGAAGCATCTTTCGGTAACAAGCCGAATGGAGGGAATGTATCGTAAAGACGAACTGGAAGTACCGATTACCGCCTTACGAGAGTGCTGTGCCAACGCATTGGCGCACATGGACTGGAGAAAGACTGCTTCTGTTGGTGTTGCAATATACGATGACCGTATAGAAATTGAGAACGCCGGTATGCTCCCCGAAGAAATACCGGCCGCCCGACTTACATACGGTTCCCTTCTCCTTGACTCCCATACATCAGAGCCACCCAACGAAACCATTGCCCGTGTCATGTATTACAGTGGCGTAATCGAGCATTGGGGCAGAGGTCTGTCAATGATATTCGAGGAGTGCAAACGTGCAGGACTTCCACAGCCGACTGTTACCGATGAAAGAGGCGTGGTAAAGGTGATATTTATGCGTCCGAATTTATCGGGTCACAAAAATGGCACAATAAATGGCATGATAAATGACACGATAAATGACACGATAAATGAAAATGAAAGATTGATATATAATCGTATCGTTTCATCACCGGGAATAAGCGCTGTTACTTTAGCGGATGAATTTGGCAAGAGTGTGCGTACTATAATGAGAGTATTGAAGCACTTGGTAGACCTAAATATCATAGAATATCGCGGTTCTAAAAAGACAGGTGGCTATTTCAGTCTGTGAATAACTACTTACGGCAAAAAAATTCACACCTGTGATTTGACTTTTTCACTTTTGGCGGGTATTATTGGTGTAGGCCGACGCAAACGACGGCCTGCCGACCGATTTCTCACATAATATTGCACCCGCCGCATGCCTGCCTCCAACGACAACACCATACTCGACACCATACGTCGCGATTCCGAGACGGGATTCCGCATGCTCGTGCGCTGCTACCGTGAACCGGTCTACTGGCACATACGGCGCATCACAGTGCTGCACCACGATGCCGAAGACGCCATGCAGGAAACATTCCTGCGCGTGTTCCGCAACATCGGCAAATTCAACCGCGACATGCCGCTCGCCGCATGGATTTTCCGCATCGCCACCAACGAAGCCCTCCGTCAGCGCGAAAAGAACAAGACTCCGCATCTTCCACTCGACGACGCCATTGCCGCCGACATCTTCCCTGACGACGAATACTTCGACTATTCCAACCTCGAGGCAGTCCGGCTCCAGCAGGCAATCCTCTCATTGCCCCCGCGCCAGCAGCTCGCATTCAATCTGCGGTATTACAACGATTTCGACTACGACACCATCGCGCAGATCACCGACTCCACCACCGCGGCCGTTAAAGCCAACTACCACGCCGCAAAAGAAAAAATAATCCGTCACCTCAACTCCCACGACTGAAATATGGACAATAACCGCTTAGACAAAATAGGGCGGCAGATGCCCTACCGCGTCCCCGACTCCTTTTTCGACGATTTTGAAAACAGGATTATCGCCGGTCATCGACGCCACTCAATCCGCCACAAGGCGAAAAAGTTCCTTATACCCCTCGGTGCCGCAGCCGCAATAGCGATTCTGCTGCTTGCAGTCCGACCCGCCGCATTCAGTCCCGCTACCGGCTACGCAGAAATAGCGCAGGCATTCGACGACCTCTCCGAAGCCGACCGCACCTGCCTGCTCGACACCTATCAGGACGACATATTCATCAACCAATAACAACCATACAAAAATGAAAAACTTATTCCGACTCATGCTCCTCGTGACTGCACTTCTGGCATTCACCCCCAACGCCGACGCACAAAACGACAAAGACTCTCAGCGACGTGTCCGCCGCGAACAACTTGCCGAAAAACAGGCAAAGCACATCGCCGAAAAACTCAGCCTCTCACCCGAATTAAGCGAAAAATTCGTCACCACCTACATGGCCTGCCAGAAAGAAACATGGTCTGCCGGGCGTCCCGACAATTTCCGCCGCAAAGACCGCCTTACCGAAGAGCAGACCGACAGCCTCCTACAGGCACGCTTCGACCACAGCCAGAAACTTCTCGACATCCGTAAAAAATATTACGCCGAATACCGCACGTTCCTCACGCCCAAACAAATCGAACGCGTCTACCGCATCGAGCGCCGCATGATGAACCGCCTGTTCCAACACGCCGGCAAAAAAGACAAGAAATAAAGCCCCATTCCCGGCATCACAACTGACGCACCGCACCACCCCGGCAGGTAATGCGGTGCGTCTTTCTAAAATATTGTCTCAAACTATACGCATATCCCAAAAAGTATCATTTATGTAGCAGGATTTATTTACCCCGGAATTTCTGATTATATTTACACTCCTTCTCCTGATAAACCATTCAATAACATGAAACGCTACATAGCCATTCTTCTGATGCTTCTTGCCGCAGGCACGGTTGCAGATGCCGCGTCCCCGGCAATCATCTGTTCTCCCAACGGAAACCTCAAAATAACAGTAAATACCGATGATTGCATCTCTTACTCAGTATCTCGCAACGATGCTCCCCTGATTGACAGCATCCGGATATCCCTGTCAATAGCCGAAGCTCCGGTTTTCGGACTACACCCACGCCTCAAAAGCATAAAAAAATATAGTTCAGACGAAGTGATAAGGCCGACAGTACCATTGAAGCGCTCAGAAATCAGCAACGACTACAATGCCATTGTAATGCGATTTGAAGGAGGATACTCGGTGGAATTCCGTGTGTTCGACTGCGGAGTGGCACATCGGTTCATTACCGGGCGCCATGGTTCCGCCAACGTCATCTCCGAGGGCTACAACGTATCAGTAGTCGGCAATGCCATAGCTCATCTACAGCTGCCCGAGGGTTTCAGGACCGCCTACGAAGAACCCTATTCACACTTGCCTCTCGACAGATGGGACAGCTCCGCACGTATGGCCACACTCCCGGCTTTGCTGGAAATGTCCGACGGCACATTGATGCTGTTTTCCGAATCCGACGTATCTGACTATCCGTGCATGTTCCTCAAAGGACAAGGCAACAACAGTTTCTCGGCAACATTCCCGAAAAACCCCGTAGAGTTCGGCTCCGACAGTGACCGCAACATGAAGATACTCAAAGAATCCGACTATATCGCCACCACGGATGGAGACCGCAGCTACCCATGGCGCTATGTGGCGATAGGTTCTCCGGCCGATATAATCGGACAGACCCTCACATGCCAGCTCGCACAGCCACCCGCCATCGGCGACACATCATGGATTAAACCCGGCACCGCAAGCTGGGAATGGTGGAACGGAGCCACCCCCTACGGTGCCGACGTGAATTTCGAAGCAGGACTGAATATGGCCACCTACAAATACTTCATAGATTTCGCGGCGCGGTACAATATCCCGTATATCGTCATGGACGAAGGCTGGGCTATGGACACCCGCAACCCCTACATCCCGAATCCAGAAGTCAATGTGCACGAGATTGTGCGCTACGGCAAAGAAAAAGGAGTCGGCGTCTTCCTGTGGCTTACATGGCTGACTGTCGAAAACAATTTCGAACTTTTTGAAAGACTCAGCGACTGGGGCGTGGCCGGACTTAAAATAGATTTCATGGAACGCAGCGACCAGTGGATGGTAAACTTCTACGAAAGAGTATGCAAAGAGGCGGCGCGCTGCCATCTGCTTGTCGACATGCATGGTTCATTCAAGCCCGCGGGACTCGAGCACAAATACCCCAACCTGATCTCCTACGAGGGCGTACGCGGCATGGAACAGATGGGCGGCTGCACCCCCGACAACTCCGTATACCTGCCGCTGATACGCAATGCGGTAGGCCCGATGGACTACACTCCCGGGGCAATGCTTTCCATGCAGCCCGAATATTATCGCTCGGAAAGGCCAAATGCCGCCGCAGTCGGCACACGCGCCTACCAGATGGCCCTTTTCGTACTTTTCGAAAGCGGCCTGCAGATGATTGCCGACAACCCTACCCTCTACTATAAAAATCCCGACTGCACCGAATATATAACCTCCGTACCCGTCACATGGGACGAAACGCGGGCTCTCAATGTAAAGACCGGTGAATACGTATTCGTAGCAAAGCGCAAAGGCGACAAATGGTATATCGGAGGTATTGCCAACGGCAGCGGACGGCATCGCGATTTCTCAATTCCTCTCGACTTCCTGTCAGAAGGCGACTACACAATTACCGCATTCTGCGACGGTCCGAATGCCCACCGTCAGGCCATGGACTATCGGAAAAAGACTATGCCGGTCAGCAATAGCACCGTACTTGACGTCCGGCTCGCCCGCAACGGCGGCTTTGCTGCCGTAATCACTCCTGCCGATCCTGATTCCACGCATCCTGCAAGTCATTGACCCGCATTCGCGTTAAGGTCGGCAGGCAGCTCGCGGCTCCTATGCGTAAACACAAGCGTGATGAGCGAAAGCACAAGGATTACTATTGCCGTTGAGTGGAGTATGTTGCCGAGCCCTACAAGCGGGCTTGCAATCGCTCCGAAGACATAACCGACAAGGCCTATAAGCGCCGACGCATCCCCGGCAAACCGGCGCCCTTCGTTCATGGCCAGCGTGTTGCCGACCGTAAACAGCATGCCCAGACAGAACAGCATCGGCAGGTTAAGACCCTCGTACACCCACACACTGTCGACCAAAAACAGGCATATCAACTGCACCACGGCCACCGCGGCCAGACATCGGCCCGCTACAACTGCACTGCGTTTCAACGGCTTGAAACGCAATGCCGTCATCGACCCGGCAGCTACGAAAAGCGCATTGAATCCCATGAACAGACCGAACTGCAGCTGCGTGTATCCGTAATGGTCCTGAATGATGAACGGAGCCGACGCTATATAAGCGAAAAGCACTCCGAGCGCCGCGCCTTTCATCATCGTATGTATTACGAAATACTTATTGCGCCAAAGTACAGCATAATTCCGGAAACCGGACCCGAACCTGCCCCCAACACGCCGCGACTTCGGAAGCGACTCCCTGAATGCCGGAGTCAGCAACAACAACAGCACGCTGAAACCGAACAGTATCCAGAATATGCCCTGCCATCCGATCGACCGCGCCACAACGCCGCCGATTACCGGCGCGCTCGCCGGCGCGAAACCGTTGATTGCGCCCACAAGCGCCATCACCTTGGCAAGTGCCTTCCCCTTATAGAGGTCGGCAGGTATCGTGCGCGCCAGGAAATATCCGCCTGAGGCACCGAGCCCCTGCACCAGTCGCCACCAGATGAATTCATGAATACTGCGCGACCACACGCTGCACATCGCTCCCACGCAAAACACCAACAGCGCGCATATCAGCACCGGCTTGCGGCCGAAACGGTCGCTCAACGGCCCGAGTATCATCTCCCCCACTCCCAGACCGATCATACCGAACGTCAGTCCCAGCTGAACGGTTGATGTCGTGGTATGGAACGACCGCACCATATCAGGCAATGTAGGCACGTACATATCATTGACAAACGACCCGAACGCACTCAGCAACACAAGAAAAACGATAAGGAAGACATAATATCCTCCTCCTTGCGGACCGGCCTGAGTCACATTGCCGCCCGACACCGGTGCAGACATATTTCCACTCATAATAATTATCCCTTTATATTATAAACTTAACACCCCTGACACCTCATTGGTTTCCAAACCATCCTCCTCCCCTACCCGAAATGATTGACTCACTATGTCGCAATGCTGGGAGCTTAAGGATAAAGGCGTCCGCAGGCCGCCGATTTAGCAGTAACCGGGTACATCGGAGCATAGCGGAGATGTGCCCGGGAAAGATGCAGTGACTCCGGGGGCGTCCGCAGGCCGCCGATTTAATTATAACTTCCTGTCTGTCACCGAGACTGATCCGATGTAAACCGGCGCCCTTCGGGCGCCGTCACCGTATATCTGCCTACCGGGCACACCTTCGCGATGCTTCGGTGTACCCGGTTACTGCTAAATCGGTATCCTGTCGGATACCCGCAGATATTGACGCTTTAAGTAAACAGTATTGAATCGCGTTCATACAATTTGCTAAGACTTTTGACTACTAAGTAGAGTTTGCAATACTCTTGACTCAAAATCACATTCCACCACATATACCTCTAAACTATTTTATTAGTTAACGAAGGTTAAAGTCTTGAAAATCGGTTTCAACTTCGGAAATTGTGATTATCTTTGCCATGTACCTAATTAAATAGTTATGCGAAAACCGACACCGAAAGACCAACTGACCGATAAAGAGGAAGAACTCATGCGCCTGCTGTGGGAGCACGGCCCCATGTTCGTAAGCAACCTGCTCGAACTGTACCCCGAGCCAAAGCCGCACTTCAACACCGTATCGACCGTCATCCGGCGCCTCGAAGCCAAAGGCTTCGTTGCACACAATGAAATATCAGGCTCATTTCAATACTATCCCGTAGCCAAAATGGAGACATTCCGCAGCCGCAGCCTCGGCCGCATCATCAAAAGCTACTTCAAGGGGAGCTACTACGGCGCCGTATCCACCCTCGTGGCCGAAGAAAAAATCACCGCCGACGAGTTGCGTGAACTCCTCGACCTCGTCGAACAGAAATCAAAAAAATAAAACTTATGGGCGCATTTCTGTCATACTCAATAGTGAGCGGCATGCTTCTGCTCGCCATGTTCGCCGCCTACCGCCTCTTCATGGCCGGCGACAACCGCCACTCATGGAACCGCGGTGTCCTCCTCTCCATCTACGCGCTGTCGTTTCTCTCGCTACCGCTAATCGGTCTCCTGCGTTCCCTCCTCCCCGCACCGGCAGCAACCGCACCGGCGGTAGAAGGCACCATCGAAGCTACCGTCGAAGTACTTCCCGTCGCCGCTCCCGCATGGGGACGGGCGCTGATATGGATTTTTATCGCCGGCATGGCCGTGACAGCCCTCCGCACCCTCATGACATGGGCACGCATCATCCGTGTCATATCCAAAGGTGAAAGGATACGCAAGGACGGCTACACTCTCGTACTTACCGGCAACAGCGGCATGGCACCTTTCAGCTGGATGCATTACATGGTGATGAGCCGCGACGACCATGCATCATGTCCTGATGCCATCACCGTGCACGAACTGCGCCATATCGCATGCCGCCACTGGATTGACCTCCTCGTGGCCCAGGCCGTGACGATAATCAACTGGTTCAACCCCGCCGCGTGGCTCATGCGCGGACAGCTGATGCTCGTACACGAGTATCAAGCCGACATGGCCGTCATCGACCGTCGGTACAACCCCAAGGAATACCAGCTTCTTCTGATAAGAAAGGCTGTCGGCGCGAAATTCCCGTGTCTCGCCAACAGCCTCAATCATAGTAAACTTAAAAAACGTATCACCATGATGTACAAATCAAAATCAGGCGCACGGACCCGTTTCAAGGCACTCGTGCTGGCACCCGCCGCTGCCGTCGCTCTGCTCGCAGCTTCAGTGCCGCAAGTCAGAGCCGCAATCTCCACAATCGAGACAAGCGAAGTCACCGGTAACAAAGGTAACAATCTTCCGGCAAACGAGGAAATATCCTCCGAAAAATTCAAATTCAAATCCATCAACAACAACGACGGCAAAACCACCGTTGAGGTGACAGGCATCATCCCGGGCAAATCACTGACAGTCAACAACGCAGTCCTCACCAACGGAGGCAAGAAGTACAACGCCAACGGCATGGAGTGTCACATGAACGGCTCCGACGCCACTATCACAGTCACATTCCCCTTCATGACCGAATTTGACGATGACACCGCCCTCACCCTCGAAGCCAACGGCAAGAAAGTGACTTTAATCATTTTCAAAAACGGAACAGAACCGGCCTCAACGACCAAAATCTCCATATCCAACGGCAAAAGCACCTACAAGGAAATCCGCTCAAACGATAATACCACCGGTACAGACGCCGAATTTTTCATCGACGGCAGAAAGATCGCCTCCGCCGACCTTGAAAAAATCCAACCCGGCGACATAGCCGAAATCACCATCAACAAAAAGAGCGGCATCACCCCAGCCGTCTACATCACCATGAAGAAAAAATAACACCTCCCACTGACAGTTTTTTCATGTCACTATAGTTCCCACTGACAATCAATTGAAAAACCGCGACAGCTATCCCCTACCCTGACGACCAAGCAGATAGCTATCGCGGTTTCTTTATTCGGCATTGATTGCAATAAAACTAAGTCAGGTTTTCATACTCAAAAACAGCACTTGTTTTGTAGTATCGGAATAATTCACTAAATTGCAATATTATTGGGTATAGATACCCGAGACTTAATAATTGGGAACCAAAAATATTTATATAACAAATCAACCTATTACAGAATCTACCCTTTATTATATTCACATGGCAACAGCTAACAATCATACAAGCTCTTTTCTTTCGATAATACAACACAACGAGAATGAAGTTGTGGAGTTTAAGAGGGCGGAGAATAACTTCGACTTCGATGATTTGGGGAAGTATTTCTCGGCGTTGAGCAATGAGGCTAATTTGCGCGGACTGGAGTTCGCTTGGCTGATTTTTGGCTATGACGAAAAAAAGCGAGAGATTGTCGGCACATCGTTCAAGGATGGGGAAGGTGCACTCAATAAGCTGAAACACGATTTTTCTCAGCATACTACCGACGGACAGACATTCCGCGAGATTATCCCGATTGAGGTTGATGGGAAACGTATTCTGATGTTCAAGATTCCGGCGTCGCCACGCAATATCGTGATGAAGTGGAAAGGTATTGCCTACGGACGTGACGGCGAAAGCCTCAAACCGCTGAATCAGTCGAAGCATGACGAGATTCGCCATCAGGCACCCGAGCCGGACTGGTCGGCCGAGATTGTAACCAACGCTACTGTAGATGACCTTGACGAACTGGCATTGGCAACGGCAAGAATAATGTACAAAAAGGTACACGCCTCGACAATCACTGCCGGAGAAATTGATGAATGGTCTAATGAAGAGTTTCTAACGCATAGCGAAATGATGCGTAATGGCAAACTTACGCGCGCGGCTATATTGCTTTTAGGAAAACCGCTTGCTCTTCAGAAAATTCATCCTACCAATGCACAGATCACTTGGGTATGGAAAAATAAGGACGGAGAGGTTGTGGACTACGAGCATTATACTATCCCATATATTCTGACGGTAGATAAAATTTTCTCTAAAATAAGAAACAAGACAATGAGAGAGTTGCCGGGCGGAACTCTTTTCCCGGACACAATGAAGCAGTATGAAGATTACTCCATTCGAGAGGCCCTCCACAACTGCATCGCACATCAGGACTATACTCTTGAAGGCCGGATTACCTTAGTAGAAAACGATGGTTTCTTGTATTACAGTAATCGTGGCTCATTCATTCCCAAGACAATAGAAATGGTATTGAAGGAAAAGGGTCCGCAGAAAGAGTATCGAAACACTTGTCTGACGCATGGGATGGTGCATTTCAATATGATTGACACCGTTGGGCGTGGTATTCCAAAACTTTTCAAGGAACAACGCCGTCGCTTCTTCCCCATGCCTGAATATGAGATTGATGAAAAGAATAAATCTGTCAGTGTGACTATCTACGGCATTGCATCTGATGATGCATATACCGATCTTCTTAAGAGTAATCCAGGACTAAGTTTGATGGAATGCTTATGGTTAGATGCTGTCCGAACTCATAAACCTATTACGAAGGAGGCAGCTAAACATCTTAAAGATAAAAATCTTATTGAAGGCAAATCACCCAGATATAATATTGCATTGTCCGTCGCACGCAATGTTCAGCAACTTGGTCAATATACAAAGGAGACGGGACTTAACAAGAAAGCTCTTGTAAAATTAGTTTTACAATTGGCAGCCAATGCCGGCGAGGCCGGTTTCAGACGGTCTGATGTTCTGGAGCTAATTGTAAATAGCTTGCCTGCGAGTATGACAAAAACTCAAAAGTTGGATAGAGTCTCAAATATGCTGAGGTCTATGTATTCTGATGGATTACTTTCTAAAACAGATAACGGAAGACGATGGGAAATAACCCAAATGGGCCTTTCGGAACTTGAAACCTAAAATATCTACGCGTAATTTACGCGTAAATTACGCGTAAATTACGCGTAGAACAATGACTTAATCTCCGCGCGATAGCAATATATAGCGACCGGGCTTTTGCTACATTACGAAATCGTACCCGACGACATGATGGAAGCCGTCGAATGAAAATCCGGCGAGGAGTTCCGGCGCGGCAATACGGTTTTCTATGATATAGCGCGTCATCGCACCACGGCACATCTTGGCATAGATTGTGACATTTTTCAGGCGTCCCCCCTCTTCGACCTTGAAATCGGGCGAGATGACGGTAAGCTCTTTTTCCACACGCTTCCAGTCAAACATGTTGCGGAATTCATTGCTCGCCAGATTGACAAGCATCCCGTCATCGGCCTTGACCTTACCGATAAACCAGTCGGTAAGCACCGGCTTCCAGTAGTCGAACAGCGTAGCATGCGACGTCACAGGCAGCGATACCTTCCCCTCAAGCCGATACGGATTGATAAGGTCGGTCGGACGCAGCAGACCGTACAGAAACGACGCAATGAAAAGATGCTCCGACGCATATTGCATGTCGGCGGCAGAAAAAGTCTGAGGCGACAGTTTATTGAACACCATTCCGTCGTAAGCCATTACCGCGGGCGTAAGCGTAGCCTCGTCGTGCCACGCCTGATAGCGCACCCTGTTCTCAGCCGCAATCTTCCTGCCTACGCCAAGTATATCCTGCAACTCTCCGGTATCATACACCGCCATCTGCCCGGCTATCATCCCGGCATTGTCAATAAAATGAGGCACGGTGGCTACAACGCCCCCGCAACCCTGCGGCACAACCCGCATCTTCTTCGCACATCCTATAAGTATCTGCATATCAATTCATTTAACGGTATGGACGCGATTTATCGCGTCCATACAATAATACGTATCTTCGTCAAAACCACATATATTACGGCCTGTACGTGAACTTCACCGATTGCAGTTTGGCCGGGTCGGAACTGCTGCCGTAGCGTATGATATAGTCGCCGGCGAGAGGAAGCACCTCCTCGTTGGCCGGGTCAAACCAAAGGAAAGCGTTCTCGTCGAGCTTGAACTCCACCTTCTTTGTCTCGCCCGGACGAAGCTCCACGCGGGCAAAGTCGCGCAACTGCATCGACGGGCCATCAACGTCGGCCGGACGGCTCACGTACACCTGTACCGTCTCCGTTCCCGTCATCTTGCCTTTGTTGGTGACAGGTACCGTAAGAACGGCTCCCTCACCCTTTTTGTTCTTGATTTTGGCCTTACCGATATTGAAGTCGGTATAGCTCAGACCGTGACCGAAATGATAGAGCGGCGTGCCCTGATAGTAGCGGTACGTGCGGTTCTTCATGCTGTAGTCCAGGAAGTCGGGAAGCTCTGCGGTCGAGGTATAGAACGTAATCGGAAGTTTGCCCGACGGATTGTAATCGCCGAAAAGTACATCGGCGATAGCCTCGCCGCCGGCCTGACCGGGATACCATGCCTGGAGCACTGCGGCTGCCGGTACAGCTTCATCGGTAAGGGCGATTGCCGAACCGGAATAGTTGACAAACACCACCTTCTTACCTGTGTCGCGCAATGCTGCAAGGAGCTCACTCTGACTCTTAGGCAACTCGATGATTTCACGGTCGCCGCCACGGAAGCCTTCCACACTGACAGCTTTCTCTTCACCCTCAAGCTGGGGTGAGATACCGCCCGCAAACACCACTACATCAACATCGGCTAACCGGTTGATGATTTCCTGCTTGTCAATAGGACGCTGGGAGCCGAAATCGAGCGACAACGCGTCGCCGGTCATATCCTCGCAATAGTAGTGAATATTGATATTGTAATCTTTGCCTGCCTCTACCTGATATTTTGCAACCTCGCCACTCTTACAGTCGTTGCCCCAGAATAACCCTTGACCGTTCACCTCTATCCACGTCCAGCCTATTGTCTGCACGCTGAATACAATCTCGCCTGACTCGCGCGGCGTGAATACCGTTGAAAATTCGGCAGCAAATCCGCCGAGCGCCACGCCCGGAGCCCACACTGTGGCACCCGTCGACGAGAAACTGATAGGCTGCGACACTATGGCCGTCACGTCGGGAGTCCTGTTTTTGTTTTTATCATTCCAGTAACGGGCATCAAAACCGGGAAGTCCGTTAGAGGCACGAGTCTGGTCGAAATAGCTGTTGATTACCTTATCCGATGCATAGGAAATACCCGGCACATACACCATATTCTCTTCCGGCACTCGGGCTGAAAGTTCTGAAAGCAGCGTCGATGTCGACGTGGGATAACCGTTGTAGTTGCCCCACTGCATTATCGAGTCGTTGGCGTTCGGGCCCAGAAGTCCGATTTTCATATCCTTGGCGAGGGGCAGCGTGCCGTCATTCTTCAACAGCACTATCGACTCAAGCGCCATCTGCCGAGCAAGAGCCTTATGCGCATCCGAGTCAACCACATCGGCAGGTATTTTAGTCCACTCCACGAGCGCGTCATCGTCCATCTCGCCGAGACGGTAACGCATATTCATCACACGCGTCACTGATTTGTCAATCTCCTTTTCATCTATGATGCCCTTGCTGACAGCATCGACGAGCCAACCGTACACGCCCCCGCATTCGAGGTCAGTACCTGCACGCACCGCTGTCGTTGCCGCATGCTGCGGGTCCGGCTCCGTCTTATGGCAGCCGTCATTATAGAAATCGCCGATGGCGCCGCAGTCCGACACCACCACGCCGTCAAAGCCCCATTCGCCACGCAATATATTTTGCAGCAATTGGTTGCTTCCGCAGCACGGCTCGTCCTCATAGCGGTTGTAGGCACACATCACCTGCTTCACGTCGCCGTCCTCCACAAGCGCCTTGAACGCAGGCAGATACGTCTCCCACAAATCTCGCGGAGCTATATTCTTGGCATTGAACGAGTGGCGGCTCCACTCCGGCCCGCTGTGCACGGCATAATGCTTGGCGCAGGCCATCAGCTTGTAGTAGTTGAGCGCCCGGTCGCCGCGATAATTGCCACCCTCAAACGAATCCCCTTGCAATCCGCGCACCACGCTCAGACCCATGCGCGAGGTAAGATAGGGATCCTCACCGTATGTCTCGTGTCCGCGTCCCCAGCGCGGGTCACGGAAAATATTGACATTAGGAGTCCAGAAAGTCAGCCCCTGATAGATATTTAGGGGGCCCTCCTTCTTCGCCATACTGTTTTTGGCGCGCGCCTCGTCGGAAACGGCAGTGAACACATCGTAGAGCAGACGATCATCAAACGATGCCGCCATGCCAATAGGCTGCGGGAACACGGTAGCGCGTCCGGCTCGGCCCACGCCGTGGAGCGCCTCGTTCCACCAGTTGTACTGCTTGATGCCAAGTCGCTCGATAGCAGGCGACTGATGCTGCATAAGCGAAACCTTTTCCTGCAACGTCATCTCGGCCACGATACTCTCCGCCCGTTGCTGCGGCGTAGCCGTCGGGTCCTTATACACCTGTCCCGAAGCCGACAACACCGTCATCGCACCCAAAATAGCAAAAATTTTACACTTCATCGCTGAAAAATATGTTAGATTAGTTTAATTTCAATCCCAAATTTACAAAAAATCAGCATTTTTTAATAACTACCAATTAATAAATCATATTACTTGCAGAACCTATAGATAAGGTTTCTTGAATTCTGAGGATATTGCAAACTATAATTAGCGGTCAAAAGTCGAAAAGTCGCATTGTATCGCGTTCCAATGCTGTTTACTTAAGACGTCAATATAGGAGGGTATCCGACAGGATACCGATTTAGCAGTAACCGGGTAGGCCGGAGCTTGCGGAGGCGTGCCCGGTAGGCAGATACACGGTGACGGCGCCCGAAGGCCGCCGATTTACATCACATCCGTCTCGGTGGCAGACAAGGAGTTATAATTAAATCGGCGGCCTTCGGGCGCCTCCTGAGTCACTGCATCTTTTCCGGGCACATCTCCGCTATGCTCCGATGTACCCGGTTACGACTAAATCGGCGACCTGACGGGCGCCTTTATCCTTAAGTAAACAGCATTGTATTACGTCCCTACAAATTAGTTTGCATATTTTGAGTTTTGCAACGTCTCATCAGTAAATCTCAGTCGGTTACAAGTTGTAACCGACTGAAATTTACTAATTGACTAACGCCATTGCCGATAGGCGTAGCCGAGCATTTTGTAGGCTTCGCGGTCGAGCTGCTCGCGGAACTGGGGTGCGGCTATTGAGATGAGCAGGCGGGCGCGGTCCACCATGTTGCGGCCGCGCAGGTTGACGGCGCCGTATTCCGTCACTACCCAGTTGGTCTGGAAGCGAGTGGTCACCACGCCGGCGCCGGGAGTGAGTATCGGCTTGATTTTGCTCATACCCTTCGAGGTGGTCGAGAGCATGGCGATGAACGACTGTCCGCCGGGACTTCGCGACGTGCCGTAGATGAAATCCTGCTGTCCGCCCACGCCCGAATAGATGCGCGTGCCGATGGAGTCGGCGCACACCTGACCCGACAGGTCAATCTCCAGACATGAGTTTATAGCGACGGCATTTCTGTTCTGCGCGATGATAAACGGGTCGTTGACCCACGATATGTCGCGGAACAGGAACGCACGGTTATAGTCCATGAAGTCATATAGCCGACGTGTGCCGAGCGCAAGCGACGCAACCGACACTCCCGGCTCTATGGTCTTGCAGGAGTTGTCGACCACTCCGCTTTCTATCAGATCGACCATACCGTTGGTAAGGGCCTCGGTGTGAATGCCGAGATGACGGTGTGAGTGCAGCGAATGCAGCACGGCGTTGGGCACCGAGCCGACACCGACCTGAAGCGTCGAGCCGTCCTGTATGTGTTCGGCCACATAACGTCCGATCGACATCTCGGCCTCCGTCGGCTCCACGTCGGGAGTCTCGGCCAGCGGGTCGTCAACCTTGACGAGAGCGTCGATTTTCGATATATGTATCACCGAATCGCCGTACGTGAACGGCATCATCGGGTTTATCTGCGCGATGATTATTCTGGCACATTCGATGGCCGACGGCGTGAGGTCGGCCGACACGCCGAGCGACACATTGCCGTATTCGTCGGGCAGCGAGCAGTTTATCAGCGCCACATCTAATTTTATCGTGCCGTCGCGGAACAGGATAGGCACCTGCCCGAAAAATCGCGGGGTAGTCGTGGCATACCCTTCGTTGACCCAGCCGCGCACAGCGTTCGACACGAAGAACGAATCGATGTGGAATGCGTCTTTCAGCGCAGGGTCGCACAGCGGAGATACCCGTCGGGCAAGGGCGAAGGCATTGTAAAGTATCACATCATGGAGTTCATTCCCACGCTTTGCAAGTGCCGCCACCAACGCTTCGGGAATCGAGCAGCTACCCTGCACAAATACGTGGTCGCCGCTTTTAATCAGCTTGACGGCCTCGTCGGCTGTCATATATTTATATTGTGTCGCCATTCGGTTGATTTTCGGTTAGTTGATATTTTTCACGGTTTTGTGGCCATAAATGACAATGTAAAGATAGGGAATTTTTTGCAGCAAACCTGCCTGTTATGATTATTTGACAATTTTTAGAGCTTGTCTAAATTTATATGATGCAGATTTTGAGAGGTATTGTCAGATGGATTTTTGCTCGCGATGTCATCGACGAAGTCGCTTTGCTTGCAAAGAGCGAGCGTAGCCGTAGCTACGTGACTGAAGAGCGAGTAAAAAGACAATGGCAAGACCCTCAAAAGCAAAGTGATATGAATTTTAGACAAGCTCTTAGTAAACTTCGGAACAATCAAATGCGTTATACCTGTAAATAACCTAATACTATACTCTATCAGGTGGGGATGGCAATCCCGCAAGGCGCTGTTGGAAGCGACGCGCAGCCTGACACGACAACAAAGAGGGTGACAGCATACAGCCGCGTCACCCTTTTTCAACGTTTATAAGCGGTATATATGGTGCATACGCCGAAAGTCATGCGGCGGAATGCCGTGTCGCTCAGTCCGGCCTCCTCCATAAGGGCCGTCATCGCCTCCCCCTGTGCCACGGCGGCAATCGATTCAGGCAGATAGCTGTAGGCGCGCACGTCTTTCGACACGATACGCCCCGCCACCGGTATGACGCACCGTGTATAGAATTTATAGAACGGACGCACCAGCGCCGACGGCGGCGTCGACAGCTCGATTACCACAAGCCGCCCGCCCTTGCGGAGCACACGCGCCATCTCGCGGTAACCGTCAAGCAGATGCTCGAAATTACGTACGCCATACGCCACGGTGATGCAGTCAAACGATTCATCGGCAAACGGCAAATGGAGGCAGTCGGCCTGCTGCAGCGCGATACGCTGCTCCAGCCCTGCTTTCGCCACCTTGCGGCGCCCTACGGCAAGCATCCCTTCCGAAAGGTCGATGCCCGTGATGCGCACCGAGGGGAGCCGGCGGGCGAGCGCTATCGCCACGTCGGCCGTACCTGTGGCCACATCGAGTATCCCGGCAGGCGAACCGGCCTCCACCTCTCCTATAGCCTTGCGGAGCCAGCGGCGGTGAAGCCCGAAACTCATGGCCGAGTTCATAAAGTCGTAGGCCGGAGCGATGGAGTCAAACATCGCTTCGACCTGTTGTGTCTTGTCGCGGCTGTCGCCGGCGTATGGATTGATGCGTTCGGCTGCGTCGCCCATCAGAACAGTGTCCTTACAGTTGCAGATTGGCGAGACAGTCAAGCACATTGCGCTCGATGCGCTCGGTAAGATGCTCTTCGGGAGTGCGCACGAACTGCTTGCCCGTGATATGCTCGTAAAGCTCGATGTAACGGTCGGTAACCGAAGCGATGAACTCGTCGGTCATCTCGGGCACCTTCTGGCCTGCCTTGCCCATGAAACCGTGGTCGATGAGCCACTGGCGCACGAACTCCTTGGAGAGCTGGCGCTGCGGTTCGCCCTTCTCGAAACGTTCCTGATAGCCGTCGGCGTAGAAGTAGCGCGACGAGTCGGGAGTATGGATTTCGTCGATAAGTATCACCTTGCCGTCACGTTTGCCGAACTCATATTTGGTATCCACGAGTATCAGGCCTTTGGCTGCGGCCATCTCGGTACCGCGGGCGAAGAGTGCGCGTGTGTAGCGCTCCATCACCTCATAATCCTCCTTCGACACGATACCCTGCGCGATGATTTCCTCGCGCGATATGTTCTCGTCGTGGCCCTCGTCGGCCTTGGTGGTCGGGGTGATGATAGGCTCGGGGAAACGTTCGTTCTCGCGCATGCCGTCGGGCAGTTTCACTCCGCACAGCTCGCGGCATCCGGCCTGGTATTCACGCCATGCCGATCCGGTAAGGTAGCCGCGGATTATCATCTCCACGCGGAATCCCTCGCACTTGTAGCCCACGGTGACCATCGGGTCGGGCGACGCGAGCTTCCAGTTGGGCACGATGTCGGCGGTAGCGTCGAGAAATGTCTCTGCTATCTGATTGAGCACCTGACCCTTGTAAGGAATTCCCTTGGGCAGGATTACATCGAAGGCCGATATGCGGTCGGTGGCAATCATAACCATGATGTTGTCGTCGATGGTGTAGACATCGCGTACTTTGCCATGATACACGGCAGTTTGTCCGGGAAAACGGAAGTCGGTGGTCAGAAGTGTCTTATCCATAAAAGTCAAGTATATAATGTGTTAATGATTTGTCATTGCAGTGTCATTCGCCGGACGTCGGTGCGGCATCGGGCGCCGGAGCCGGTTTCTCCTCCTTGTGCGTCTTGTCGTACTGCTCGTATGCCTCGACAATGCGCTGCACAAGGTGGTGGCGCACTATATCTTTCTTGCCGAACTCCACCTTGCCTATCCCCTCCACTCCGTCAAGTATTCGGAGAGCCTGCACGAGTCCCGACTGGGTGGAACGCGGCAGGTCGATCTGCGACGTGTCGCCCGTTATTATCATCTTGGCGTTCATGCCCAGACGCGTCAGGAACATCTTTATCTGGTGGGTGGTGGTATTCTGTGCCTCGTCGAGCACGATGACGGCGTCGTTGAGCGTGCGGCCGCGCATAAACGCCAGCGGGGCTATCTGTATCACCTTCGTCTCCATGTACTCCTTGAGCTTCACGGCGGGCACCATATCCTCGAGCGCGTCGTAGAGCGGCTGCAGGTAAGGGTCAATCTTGTCCTTCATGTCGCCGGGAAGGAAACCGAGCTTCTCGCCTGCCTCGACGGCCGGGCGCGAAAGTATGATTTTGCGTACCTCGCGGTTTTTCAGCGCCCTTACGGCGAGCGCTATCGCCACGTAGGTCTTGCCCGTACCGGCCGGGCCGAGGGCGAACGTGAGGTCGTTTTTCACGAATGTCTCGACAAGACGCTGCTGGTTGGGCGTACGGCCGCTGATAGGCTTACCGTTGATGCCGTAAATGATGACATCGTCCATTTTCAGGTCCTTGGGCGCCTCCCCCTTGACTATGTCGAGAATGACATCCTCGGGCAGTTTGTTGAATTTGACGCAATAAGCCTCAAGCTCCTTGATTTTCTTCTCGAACTCCGAGGTCTCCTTGTCGTCGCCTATCACTTTGATTACCGAACCGCGCGCCGCAAGCCTGAGCTTGGGAAACAAGTTCTTAATCAACTGCATATTGCAGTTGTTCACTCCATAGAAGCTGACGGGGTCAACACTGTCGATGATTATAATCCGTTCAATCATACAGATAGATTTAAGTGCAAAATTAACAAAATCGGTGCAATATCATGCATATTTCCGACTCTTTTTTATCCCTCTCGCGCCGGATACGCGCCGCCCCATCCCCTGCGCTGTCAGTTACGTCCCTCCGCAACGTTAATTGCAACCGCTCAGACTCGCATCCGCTCTACTTAAATAATGCATTTCTACCCCGATTGGTTTACCGTCCACCGCCGCGGGACTATCCTATTGTAGCGGAGGTTGGCGTTGCAAAACTGATGTTGACGTCTGCGCGATGTAGGGCTGCACCCCGGTGCAGCCGATGGTTAAGTTTGACTATCAGCATTGGGCTGCACCGGGGTGCAGCCCAATGCTGTTTACATAAGGGCGTGACGTCCGCAGGACGTCGATTATGCGTAACCCCGTACGCCGAAGCGCAGCGTAGGCGTGCGGGGCAAGTAATCATATCGGAAGTGGCGTCCGGAGGACGCCGATTTACATCACTTCATTTATAATAAAAGGCTGATAGCTAAGTAAATCGGCGTCCTCCGGACGCCACAGCTATATACATTATTCCCCGCATGCCTCCGTTTCACTCCGGCATACGGGGTTACGAATAATCAGCGTCCTCTGGACGCTTAGAGCCTAAGTAAACAGCATTGGGGTGCAGCCCTACAAGATAGCGCATCATACTTGCAATATATTAGGCTCAAGCCGAAATTGCAGTGCATGACACTATGACAATTGCCGCCTTCGTTGTCCGCGGTTAAAAACCGCGGCTACTACGTGATTGACTCATAGAGCGTTATAGTAGCCGCGGTTTTTAACCGCGGAAAGCGATATTAAATGGGAAGTGGAATATGCACTGTAATTTCGGATTGAGGCATATATTATAAGTTTTGCAACACCCCGTGGTATTATTCTTACTCACTGAAAGTTACCACGGGGACGGGACGTCCCCGCTCCACTGCCCGGCGCAAACAAAAAAGAGATGCCGGTGTCGACATCTCTTTCTTCTTTTTGCGCTTCAGGATGGGCTTGAACCAACGACCCCCTGATTAACAGTCAGGTGCTCTAACCAACTGAGCTACTGAAGCATATTACAATCACGCGATACATTACCAACGGCTTTCATCGCGTTTTTACTCCGCAAAGGTAATAGTTTTATTTTTCTTATGCAACACCTTAAGCGATTTTTTCAAAAACAAATTGCGAAAGCGTGCAGCGGCAACCGCACTGTCACACACTCCGGCCCGCGATGAAGGTGTCAAGCTCCATATCCTTTGGGAGCGCGAACTTGGTGCGCAGGCGATAGCGCGCCGAGTTGACACTCGCCTTCGATATTCCCAGGTATATCGATACTTCTTCGGTGGTATGTTTCAGGTAAAGCAGCATGCACAGCAGTTCGTCGTTGGGCGTCAGACGCGGATAATCCTTTTTGAGCAACGGTATGAAATTGGGGAACAGCACATTGAATGCCCGGCGGAAACGTCCTTCCTCCTTGCCCGTAATGAGCTGCGGGTCGGAAAGTATGGAGCTGTTGGAGTTCATGCCAGCCGTAAGGTCTTTTTCGAGAATATCCACACGCTTGTTGAGCATGTCGTTTGACTCGCCGAGACCTTCAAGTTCTTTCTGCTGCAGCAGACGCTTCTGGTTAAGCAGACGGCTGCGCTGCCAGAATATCACTGCGAAGCCAAGCAGTATGATTATCACCACGAACGCTATGCCGTAGATAATTAGTTTCTTCTCCTGTTCCACCTCAAGCTGGAGCATGAGGATATGGTTGCGGTCCTCGGTCGATTTTATATCATATTTCACCATCGCGCTTATCAGCGCCGACGACTGCTCCTCCTGCGCCGCACGTTCGGCATCCTCTATATATTGCGGCACAAGTGCCTGAAGCTCACGCCACATACCGTGTCGCGCATAGACTTCGAGCAATGCCGTGTTGGCCACATGGATTCGCTCCATGTCCTCCTGGCGGCGATAGCTATCGGCGGCTTCCTGGAGGAGCGCGATGCCCCTGTCAGTCTTTCCCTGCTTGACATATCCGAGCCCGAGAGCATACACCCTGTCGGCGGTGTCAAACTCGTCATATTCCACAGTATTTTCAAGGATAGACACGGCCAACGCCACCGAGTCACGGTTGTCGGGGTAGGCATTTATCAGGAGATGCGCCCTCTCGCTCAGGATAAGAGCCTTAAGCAGCTCGGGGTCAGTGCGGGGCGTACCGTTGTCGACAGCCTTCAGTGCAAGGCCGTAACAAGTCATCGCCTCCGCAACTTTATCGTCAAGTTCGTATATTCCGGCCCGGAAACGATATACGTCGCTCAACATCGCGCCGTTCTGCCGCCGGCTTTCCACTATGGCACTGTCGCTGAATGCGAGTGCCTGCTCGGGCATCCCGAGAAACGCGTAAAGCGACGACAGGTCGCCGAACAGCTGTATGGCGCCGTCATTTCTTTCGTCAATAGTATGTGCCTTAAGTGAATCAGTGGCTTCTTCATAGTATTTCAACGCCGAGGCATAATCGCCCGCGATATTGTACAGATAGCCCATCTGCTCCAGCACTTCCACCGGATTGTCGGGCGAAATACCGTTTCTTAGTTCTTCTACCGCCTTCTCCTGCACCATTATTATGCTGTCGACAGGAACCCCGTCGCGACGCATCTCCCATGCGCGGCGGGTCAATGATACGGAGGAGCCGGGTGTATTTTTCTTAATGGAGCCGTCGGGTTTACCTGCACACGAGGTCGCCAGCAACACGGCAATCATCATCAGAATGGAATATCTCATAGGGCCGTACTTTTTGTGCTAAATTTTATACAAAATTATGTAAAAAATTCAGCAATTGTAGTAAAAACAGGTCATTACACAATAAACCCGCACGAAATCTATTGCTCATCTATCGCATCTATTGCATATATAGAGGCTTCGGCAATACTTTTGTAACCGATTTTTCGGGACAGCGGCAAAATATGTTCCGGATTCTTATAGGTTTTTCTTTAAGTTTGAATTATGTATCAGACTATGGACAAAGTTACTGACCGGGACATAGTGACAAATGCGACAAAGGCCCGGCAAAAAGCACAATCTCTTAAAAAGAGAATTACAAAAAACACATATTTAATTTATACATACCTATAGTTTGAAGCCACACACTCTTAAAAAGTGATTGTGATAAACACGATACCCACATAATGAAAAGAATACTGACCAATATCACATTAGCGATTGCTGCGGCCCTATGCCTTACGAGCCATGCCGGCACTCTTCCGGCGGTAAAGACCAATCTGCTCTACGACGCGTTGCTCAACGCCAACCTCGGCGTCGAGTTCAAAATGTCGCAAAGATGGAGCTTCGACCTGTCGGGCAATTACAACGGGTGGCGGCTGTCGCACGGGCGGCAGTGGAAGCACTGGTTCGTGCAGCCCGAAGCACGCTACTGGCTCAACGACAACATGAAAGGGCATTTCTTCGCCGCCAACCTGATAGGAGGCCAGTTCAACACCACCCTCAACGGTGCACGTCGTCAGGGCTGGGGTGCCGGAATCGGCGCCGGTTACGGCTACTCGTGGCACTTCGGCAGTCACTGGGGAGTGGAAGTGGAACTGACGGCCGGCTATATCAGATACCGCTACGACAAATATCCCTGCGCAGGATGCGGACACAAGATTGGCACACGTAACCGCAACTACGTCGGCCCGACCAAGGCCGCTGTCAGCCTTGTCTACTACTTCGGAGCCGAAAATAAAAAGGAACAGCCTGCCCCCGTCATCATCCCGCTTCCGGTCAAGGAGCCCGCGACAGAACCGGCTCCCGCAACCGTACCTACCGACACACTGCCGCAGTTTGACTTCATTCTCGTCGACGCGCCACGCGGCAGGGTGCTCACCGAGAACCTTTCAGGAGTGGCGAGAGTGCATTTCGGCGTAAACCGCACGGACATCGACCGCAACCTCGGCGAAAATGCATCGGAACTCGACGCCATCGTGGCTCGGCTCGACTCCATACGCGACGGCCTCGACATGCAGATTGCCCTGATTCAATTCACGGGATATGCCTCGCCCGAAGGAAGCTACCGCAACAACGACCGCCTCGCCGCCGCCCGCACCGCCTCGCTGCGCGAAGAGATAGGCCGTGCGGCAAGCCTGCCCGACAGCGTGATAGCGGTAAGACATGTGGCCGAGGACTGGGAGGGACTTCGCGAAGCCGTGGCACAATCCGACCTCGACGACAGGGACGCGCTGCTCTCCATCATCGACAGCGACATGGCAGCCGATGCCAAAGAGGCCGCCATGAAACGGCGGCGCACATCGTGGAGCCGCATCGCTTCGGAGATGCTTCCCCCGCTCCGCCGCACGGAATACATGATGGAATACACACACCGGTACACCGAGCAGGAAACACACACGCTCGATGAAGTGAACAGCGCAATCACCGCCGGCGATACCGACCGCGCCGCCAGGCTTCTCGTCGACATACCGTCATCACCCGAAGCCGACTATGCGCGGGGAGTCGTGGCCGCCCTCAGGCAGAACTACGACGAAGCCGAGGCATGGTTCCGCAGGGCGCAGGCGAGAGGAGTGGACGCAGCCACCGACGCCCTCAGGCAACTGGAAAAACGCGACAAGCCGGCCGACTGACCGTCAGAGCGCGCAACAACCGTTTTTGCAGCGCCCCGTGCATGCCCCGTGAAGCACCCATGCTACAGATGCCGCACATTCATGACCCACAGCACATGATTCCAAATAAACGGGTTGAACGATCACCGTATAAATCAGAATTAAACTAAACACAATTTTTATTTTACAAAAAACAAACAAACAATGGGAAATTTTTTCAAAACTATTCTGTTCGGATTACCGCTGGTAATCCTCGGAGCATGCTCCGACGACGACCCCGTCGGCGGAGGGAACGACGGCCCGACAGTCGACAAGTCGGAAGTCAGATACCTCAAGGTCAATCTTGTCAACGCCGGCACCAACAACCGCCCCGGCTCACGTGCTATCGGCGACACGCCCGATAACGACTACGCCAACGGCACGCTGGAGGAGAACAAGATACGCACCATCGACTTCTACCTCTACGACGCCGACAAGAACTTCCACAGCCATGTGCCGTTGTCGTCGCTCACAGGTCCGGTCGACCCCTCCACTTCCAACATCACCAACCCTTCCGTACACGGATTTTACGAGACAAACATACCCGTCAATCTCGTTCAGGGCGAAAAGATGCCTACCTACGTAATCTGTATCGTCAACGCAGTTAACGCAAGCTACTACGAAAACCGTTCCATGATGGACGCACAGCAACGCCTGCTTGAGAGCTTCTACAGCCCTGAAGACGGCGGCGACAAATATCTGGGCATGAACAACTCCGTATATTACGGACGCGACGAGGTGACAGGTCTCGACAACCAGCTCATAATGGCTACCCCCTTCGACACCAACAAGCTGCTGACACAAACTGAACTTGACAACATGACAAAAGAGGAGCTCGAAGATGTGACCATCGACATCTACGTGGAGCGCTATGCCGCCAAGGTCAACTTCAACATCTCGGCCGATGCGGTAAAAGATTTCGTGACCGCCAACGGCATCACCCTCTCTTTCGAGCCTAAAGGCTGGGGCATGAACGCCTACGAGAAGAAATTCTTCTTCATCAAGTCGTACCGCGCCACCAACGATGACATCGAGCAGGGCAACATGGCTCCCTCCTACGACACTTACGACACTATGAACGGCATTCTCTTCGCAGGATGGAACCGTCCCGACCACTTCCGTTCGTTCTGGGCACGCACTCCGGCCTACTATAAAAACGACTATCCCATCGTGGCCGACGACATCCTCGACGAAAACACCTACCCCTATTCGGTCTACTATCAGTCATTCGCCTCCGCCGGCAACAGCGTCAACTCCTCGCAGTACGTGATGGAGACCACACTCAAAGGCTCCCGCCTGACCGGCGCCGACATGCCCGAGCAGTATCTGCCCCTCACATCCATACCCTCGGTAGTGCTCACCGGCCAATATAAAATCAACGGCTCAGCCCTCACTTTCTATACCTATCAGAAGGACGATCAAGGCAAGCCCCAGCTCTATGCGGCCAACGACGGTGACATTGCCGGAATCGAAACGATACACGACCGCCTGCTCTCCACCCAGTCAATTATCCTCAAGAAAGTGGGTAGCGGCTACAGCCCTGTAAGAAAAGCCGACCTCACTGCAGGCTCCAACGTCTTTGTCGTGGAACACCCTGCAAAAGACGTACGCCACGGCCTTAAAATCGGCGGCGACCTCGTGACACTGCAGATCAAGGCTGTCAACAGCGGATTCTATTTCTATGACTCCGACACTCAGGCTTACGTTGAGATAAACTCGCCCGACGCCATCACAAAAGCCAACCGTCTGCTCTACCAGAATCTCGGCGGCGCCCACGCCTACATCAACGGCATGGCATTCTTCAGCGCCCCGATACAGCACTGGGGATGGCAACGCGCCGACAACGAAAACAAGACCAAGCCTATCGACGAATGGGACTGGAGCAAGATGAAGACCGGCGACTTCGGTATAGTGCGCAACCACATCTACAACATTCAGATTACCAATATCGCAGGCCTCGGCACAGGCATAATCGACGAAGACGACCCGCTGCTGCCTCCGACCGACAAGGTAAGCTATGCCGTCAATTTCCGCGTGAACATTCAGAAGTGGGCCACCCTCCCCACCCAGAAATGGGAATGGTAACCTAAACGAACATCTCTAATCCAAAATAATGACAAGAAAACACCTTATCTGCATTTCACTGGCCGCGGCGCTACTGGCTACAGGCTGCGTCACGGAGGACTTCACCGAATGTCCCAACGAATACGAGCTGCGTATCGTGTTCGACCGCAACATGCTGTATGCCGACGCGTTCGCGAGTCAGGTAAAATCGGTAGACATAAAGGTGTTCGATTCCGCAACGGGACGGCAGGTTTTCTCTCACGCTGAAGCGGGTGATGCCCTGGCCGCCGAAGGCTATCGCGTGGCATTGCCCGTGCCTCCCGGCTCTTACGATATTCTCTGCTGGGGCAGCATGGCCGAAGGCAACTCCTTCGGCTATGCCGACCCTGCGGCGGATATTCTTGAACATCAGAATGTCATACTCCGCACCAACGGCGGCGAAAGCCGCGCACGGCTCAACAACCTTTATCACGGACTGCTCCGCGGCCACCTGTTCATCGACAACAACGACATCGGCAGCACCGACCGACAGACAGCCACCATCTATCTCACGAAAGATACCAACCGCATAAACGTGCTGCTCCACAACCTTGACGGGACGGAGATGGACGAAAGCAACTTTACGTTCTCAATCACTTCGGCCAATGCCGAAATCGGCTACGACAACTCAATCGACGCCAGGCGAGAGGTCACATACCGTCCGTGGCACGTATCACCCGTAACAGCTGAAACAGGCAATCCGGCCACATCGGTCAAGGCCGCGCTTTCAGCCGAATTCTCGACAGGACGCCTTACGGAGAAAGGAGACTCCCGGCTGGAGATACACCGCGTATCCGACGGCGAAAGAATCATTTCCGTACCTCTCGAGAGAAACCTTCTCCTCTACAAGGGAGAATTTCACTCGTCCATGACCGATCAGGAATATCTCGACCGGCAGGACGACTATTCAATCACTTTCATACTCGACAGAAACAACAACTGGGACAAGGCCGCCATGATTTACATCAACAACTGGGCCACACCTCCGGTACAATATCAGGAATGGTAAAAATAACGGACATATTGTTTTACTGCATCGCGTGGCTGACAGTTTCGGCCACGCTTCCGGCGTGCACTGCAGCCGACGAGCCGGTGCCCGGCGGCGATGGCGGCGGAAAGACAATGTCGTTCAAGTTCAATATATATACCGACGAAAAGGTGCCGGCATCGCGCGCCCTTGGCGTCTGGGAGGAGAACGCCGTCAACGTGGCGGAACGCATCCTCAACATCGACGACATGCGCGTGCTCCTGTTCGACCAGAGCGGGGTCCTGCTCAAATCGGTCACTCCCGCCTATCTCGACTACCACGGCGGCACAGCCTTCAACGACGGTTACTATACCCTCTCGGTGGCCTTCACGCACGAATATTTCGATAAATTCGACGACAACGCCGACATCCCGTTCACGGTGATGATACTCGCCAATCTGCGCGGCGCCGGCGGCACCTACGCCGACTATACTCCGGGGCGCACGCGCGTGGCCGACATTGCCGACTCTTTCAGGATAGCGCCCGAATGGTATCCCGACGAAACGGGCGGCATACCGATGTACGGCATCAAGGACTTCGTCCTGCCCAAGACCCTGCTTATGCAGGGCATCGACGCTCCGGCAGCCGGACAGATCGACCTGCTGCGCAGCCTCTGTAAAATTGAGGTGACCGACAGGATAGCCAATGCCGTCCTCTACCCCGACGGGGAGAAATATCCGCGCGTCATAGGAGTGGATATGGTGTCGTGGGTCGACAACGGGTATATCCGCCCCCTTTACGACGACTATGCGCAGGGTCTGCGGTACGCCAACATATACCCCTCGGCTCCGGTTGAGACGGGCAAAGCGGGCACTCCGACCGGAGGGCTCTACCGCTTCTACTGCCCCGAGGCCGCCGTCGGCGACATGAAGTTCCGCGTCACGGCTGTCCTTGCGCCCGGCGAGGCTCCGCGCGTCTACGAGACCGGCCTCGAGCCATTCGAGCCGGCCATAGGCAGCGAACTCGTGCGCAATCATATCTACCGCTTCAACGTCCACGCCCTCAACACCATCGCCGACCTCACGGTCAGCGTGAGCGACTGGATTGTTGAGACCGACGAGTTCGAGCTTGACGACATGGTGAGCATGGAGCCTGACGGTTTCATGAAATGGGAATACGACTCCGCCGACTTCGCCGTCAGCACCGAGACATACCAGGGGAAAGAGGAGCAGCAGCTCTCCATTCTCAACGGCACGACAGGGTGCGCAACCGGCACATTCCACATCATATCGCCCAAGGGCGCCACATGGAAAGCCTACTTCATACCGGGTGAGAACGGTGTGGACGCTTTCGAGTTCGTCGACACCGACGGCGCGGGCAATCCGGTACCGGGCTCCGAACGTGTCTATGCCGAGGGCATTGTCGGCTCGCCCGCAACCATACACATCAGGGGGAAAGGCGCCGCCGATTCCTACCGCCACTGGGCCGAACTCGTCATCGAGGTAAAGACCGCCGACGGCACGATACTCTACGCCCCGCTCACCTCCGCAATGAGTTCCCGCATTATTATCTATCGCGAAAACCGACTTTAAGACAATAAATGATTAAAGCACTCCATATATACCTCTATACCATACTGCTGACGGCCATGTCGTGCATCTTTCTCCCTGCATGCGACAGCAGCCTCGACGACGTGCCTGACAAACCCGCCGGCGACTGCTTCGCACTCAACGTGAAGATACCCCTCGCAGCCGCACCGGCTGCGTCAGGCGACGCCCTCAACGAATTCAGGGTGCGCTCGCTCCATCTCTATTTCTTCCGCTCCGAAGGGCATGACGACGCGTCGAGCGAGTATGTCCACGACGTAATAGTCGACGGTGAGTTCGACTATTCCCGGCAACTGAGGCTCGCGCTCCCCGACGACGCCCTGAAAGCCGGAGGTCTGTTCGGCCCTGATTCCGACGTATGCCTGGTCTATGCCGTTGCCAACGTCGATGAAAGCCTTCTGACGGCAAAGACCGTCGACGGGCTTAAATCGACACTCATCGGCAGCGAATTTGACGAGACGAAAATACAGGACTCGTTTGCCATGGACGGATACGCCACCCTGACGCTCGACCGCGCAGTCAGAAGCGTCACCGGGACTGTAACGCTGCAACGTGCCGCAGCCAAACTGACACTGTCGGTCGAAGTGCCTCCCTCCATTGAGGTAGAGCAGAAAATCATCAGCCCGATCGACGGGACCGAGCAGACGGTCATACTTACCTACTATCCGCGTCCGGCCGACATGCATGTGTGGATAGCCAACGGCGTGAGGCAGTCGGAACTGAACACGGCGGCGCGCCCGGCCGGCGAGGAGCGTCTCTACTCCAACGAAGTCTACGTGGCGGAGGGCGCAGGCTCGCCGTTCGCCCGCGATGACTCGCGCCCCAAATACCCTTACGTACAGGACATTCCGTTCTATTCCTACCCCAACAGCTGGGACCCATATTCACCCAAAGACAACTGCTACCTCACGCTGGAGCTGCCGTGGCAATACGCCGACGAGCAGGGCACGATGCACAACGTGGTGACATACTACCGACTGAGCGTGCGTCCCGACAAAAACAGTATAGAGCGCAACACGCTCTACGACATGCGCGTGACCATAAGCCGCCTCGGAGGCACTTCGGTGCAGCAGCCTGTCGACATGCTTTTCGACTGGAACTACAACATGGAGTGGAACGTGCAGACCCTACCCACCGACATCAAGGAGATACGCTACCTCGTGCTCAACAACAACAATTTCTCATCGTCGCTCGACGCTTATTCGTTCACGATGGAGAACGAGACATCGATTTCCATACCCTACAACACGTCGCACCCCGTGGAAATCGAGTCGGTGGAGCTGTCGTGGCGCGACTATTACAACAATGCCGACCGCAAGATTCCCCTTGTGGCATCGGGCACCGGCTACCGCTACAGCGACATTGACAATTACTCGCCCGCAACACACTATGCCGGCATAGAGCTTGACGCCGACGCCTCGATAATACGTCTGCGCAGAGACATGGTGCATATAGCATGGAGCAACAACCGCCCCGCCATACGCACCGACGACGCAATCAACGCCTACTCGTTCACCATCAAGCTGCGGCATATCGACGCGGCAGCCGACGAGCCGTCGGCCCGGGCAACGGTTGTCATCACCCAGATACCGGCCATCTACATAACCACGCAATACACCGCGAGCAATCGCCGGTTCATCAACAACCAGTATACCACGACAAGTACAACATACGGCTTCGTAAAAACAAGCGATGTGTGGAACAGACTGAGTACCAACCAACGGCCGTTCTGGCTCGGATCATACCATAATGACGATAATGTGCAGAACAAAAACACGTACATACTGACGATATCGAAATTTGCCACCGACGATGACTACATCATAGCCGACCCCCGCATGCGTTCGGTCGACAATCTCAACCCCAACGGCACTGCCGCCACGGCTACGGCCACTTGGAGCCGCGCTGACAACACCAACTCACGGCTTCAGTATTACTACCCTGCCGACCGCAACGCCTCCAAAACACGGTTCATAGCGCCGCAACTGCGTGTAGCCTCGCAATGGGGCGTCACATACCAGATATCGCGCGTTGCAGCCGAGCGGCGCTGCGCCTCCTATCAGGAGGACGGTCGTCCCGCCGGAAGATGGCGCCTGCCCACTGCCGCCGAGATTGAGTATATAAGCCGCCTGTCAAACAAGCAATATATACCATATCTGTTCGGCACGAGCGGGAACACGGCCAACTACTGGTGCGCGTCGGGAGGCATCGATGTCGACAACGACACGGACAATCCGTCGGTTACGATAATACCGGAAAATCAGGAGACTCTTTCACGTCGTGCCGTGCGTTGCGTCTACGACGAGTGGTTCTGGACCACCGATACACTGACCAACGCCAATAAAGGAAGATTCAGATGGGGCGACCGCGCCCGCTCAACAAACGGAAACTGACAATGAAACTCATATACAGCATATTGATATTACTCATGGCACTGCTGCCGGCGGCGTGCACCGACGCGAGCGAGCCCGATTTGCCACAGCCCGTGCCGGCGGAGGGCACGCCCGTCGACCTCGTCACCGGAGCCATGTTCCCCGAAATGAAATTCGGCCGCAGTTCGCGTGCCATGAACGACGAGCCGACCGTCGACGAGCTGCTCAACTCGCTCAAGGTAAATCTCTTTGTTTTCGACCAGTCGGGCGTGATGCTCCAGTTCATAGGACCCGACGACATATCGATTGTCAATATCGACACCGAGAGCAAGCACGTATATTTCAAAGTGCACAACATATACAGCTCGTCGCGTCCGCGCAGGCTGCATTTCGTAATCACGTCGGCCGACGACCTGCATGCCGTTGACGGCGGTGAGTATATCACGGCCATGGCGAGCGAAACCACCACCATGCCGGCCCTCGTAGTGGCCGACGGCACAGACGCTTACTGGGGAGTCAGGGAGGTGGAAAGCATCACCGAGAACATGACGCTCGACATCAAGCTGATACGTAATTTCGTGAAACTCAACGTAAGGAGCACGGCCGACGGGGGCGTGTTCCGCCTGCTCGGCTACACGGTTGTCAACCGCCCGTCGCGCGGCACGATTGCTCCTTACATCTACCGCGACCATCTCTTTGCCTCGTTTCTCAACCCCGACAACTCGCTGATTGACTATGAGGACATCATAGCGCAGGGATATTACGGGGTCAACCCCTCGGGAAGCGACCTGTCGATGACGCATACCACGGAGAGCGAGGTACAGGCCGAACTGGCGGCATCGGAGGCGCGGCTGGCAGCCGGAGCGGAGGATACACCATGCTACATATACGAACGTTCACAGAGTTCGGTTACCTCGGCCGGCAACGGCGTGATGGTGACATATATGATAGTATCGGGAGAATACAAGGGGAAGAAATGCTACTACAAGATTGACATCGGACACGACAAAGAGGGAAAGTTCGGGTTCTACGACCTGCTGCGCAACTTCCAATACACGGTTGAAATAACCGAAGTGGGAGGCGAGGGTGCGCCCACGCTGCGCGACGCCATGAACGGCGCCGCCCACAACAACCTGTCGGCTTCGGTCGTCACCCGCGACCTCTTTTCCATCGGCTATGAAGGCGAGCAGATCGAGGTAAGTTCCACAAGGGTCATATTCACCGAGAAAGGCGTCAATTATGCGTTGCGGTTCCGCTATACCACCCCCGCGGGAATGCCATTTGACCCTACTAAGCTGAAAATATACGACATAACCGACGAAGCGGTGGAATATGACATGGGCGGCGTATTGGCCGGCTCGGAAAAGAGCATCGGTCTGAAGGGGGAAGTGATAGAAAGCGCTTCGCTGACAAGAGATGCCGACGGCTGGTACGTGCTCCATATATCGACGGGCGACATACCCTCCGACAGCCGACGAATGGAGCAGAACATAAGGGTTTACTATACGGGAAGTCCGGCCGGACTGGGACGCACGGTGACGCTGATGCTGCGCCGTCCGTGGGAGTTCGGCAATGTCAGCGCCTCGTCGCCGGCAAGCGGTATCGGGAGCGGCATGACTCTCGATTTCAGCATACCGTCGGGACTGTCGCAGTCGCAGTTCCCGCTGACCATCACCTTTGAGAGCGACAAACAGAACATCTACGGGCTCAACGGCTCGCCGCTGTCGGTGGCGACGGGACGGTCGTCGTTCGCGGGTGCCACGACCGACGATGTCATACTCTACGAATGGCGCATCGAGTGGGCCGACTATCACCATGACAACGGCAGCGACGGCGGCCGATATACCGCATCGTTCAGGATGAACACCACGTCGGCCGACGACCTCGCATTCAGCACCGCGGGAATCGATGCCGCAGCCATAGCCGGAAGGACCGCTAACAACGGCACACGCAATTTCTGCATACGCATAGCCAACAAAGGCCAGAAATATATACAACCGCAATATGTCAACATCACGCGCCGTTAGCCTGCTTATAGCCCTGCTGCCGGCACTGTGCTCGTGCAGCGGCCGCACGCAAAGCATTGAAGACAACAGCAATGCCGACACGTTGCGCGACAGGATTGCCACCTATTGGGACAGCACCGGCATCAACGCCATGGACGAAAACATGCGCGAGCAAAGCATCGTGGACTACCTTTACATAGTGCAGCACGCCGACAGCGCCACACGCCGCGAAGCGTGGCATGCGCTCAACATGCAGCTTGACAACAGCCTTGACCGCACCGTCTCCGACTACCTCGGCAACCCCGGGTCACCTCTATATGCACCCGCAATGCTCGATGAATACCTCGTCAGTCTGCTCTCGGAAACGGGCACTGACGATACGACACGCGCACGTGCGGAATATCTGTTGGAAAACATACGCAAGAACCGTCCCGGCGACGTGATTGCCGACCTGCCATTAGTATGCGCCGACGGCACGGCGACATCGCTCCACAGCCTTATTGCCGGCACAGCAGTTTCGGGCACGGGAAATACCGGGAGGACTGTCTCGGGATATGATAATACCACGGGGGCGGGACGCCCCCGCCCCACTCATGGCTACCTCATTATATTCTATGACCCGGAGTGCGATTCATGCGACGGGACGATTTACGCATTGTCAGCCCACACTCCCGCCAACCATACAATAATAGCGATAAGCGAGACCGACGCCGTAAAACCACTCCCGTCCGACTGGATTTCAACCCGTGCCGCTGACCCCGACGCCCTCGACGAAGCCTTCTACCACCCCGCGCTCCCCGCAATCTACACCGTCACCTCCACAGCCACCATCATAGAGCGTCACTGACCCCATCGGCATTATTTCAATCATTTTTGTCTGCTTTTTACGCGCATTGATACTATATTCAGCGGTTTTGTGGGGAGATGACAAAATAAATTGGTAACTTAGCGCGTTAATTTAAATGATGAAATACGGGCTTTTCACACGGACCATTGTCGCTTTGGCAACAATCGCACTGATTGCTGCCTTTTCGGCGTGTTCGCTGAAGAAGAATACCGCCGCCTCGCGGCAATACACGGCGTTCATCACCCGCTACAACATCTACTACAACGGCGACAAGCACTACAAGGAGACTCTCGACGAGATGGAGAAGAAATATGAGGACGACTACTCGCGCCTCGTGTTCACCCACCCCGCCGAAGCACGCGCCGACCAGCACGCGCCGCAGCCGTCGGGCGATTTCACCCGCTCGATAGAGAAGGCGCAGAAGGCCATTCAGGTACGCTCCATCAAGAAAAAACCGGCACGAAAAGCGGGCAAAGCCTCCGACCCGGAATACAAGGCTTGGATGAAGCGCGACGAGTACAACCCCTTCCTCCACAACGCATGGATGATGATGGGGCGCTCGCAGTTTCTCAACGGCGATTTCCTCGGTGCGGCGTCGACATTCTTCTACATCACGAAGCATTTCACGTGGCTGCCGCAGACCGTCACCGAGGCCAAGATATGGCAGGCACGCAGCTATTGCGCCATTGACTGGCTTTTCGAGGCGGAGATGATACTCACCCGCATCAAGCCCGACGAACTCATCGACAAGAATCTCAGGTATCTCTACAACCTGACTTTCACCGATTTCTATATCAACTCCAACAAGCCGAAAGAGGCTATACCATACCTCGTGGAGGCGGTTGCGGCCTCCGGAGGCGCACAGAAAACGCGCCTCAACTTCCTGCTCGGACAGCTCTACACGCTTGCGGGGGAGAAACAGCTTGCCTACAAGGCATTCGACAAGGCGGGGTCGTCGGCATCGGCAACCTACCGAACGAAATTCAACGCCCGCATCAAGCAGAGCGAGGTGTTCGAGGGGGAAGACATCACATCCGAAGTCAAGGCTTTGCGCCGCATGACCCGCTACGACCGCAACAAGGACTATCTCGACCAGATATACTACGCCATCGGCAACCTCTACCTGTCGCGCCGCGACACCACGCAGGCCATCGCCAACTACGAGGAGGCGGCCAAAAGCTCGACACGCAACGGCATCGACAAGGCTATGACACTGCTTACGCTCGGAGGGCTTTACTACGACCTCGGCGACTACGTCAAGGCGCAGCCGTGCTACTCGGAGGCACTGCCGCAGGTGCCCGACACATATCCCGACTACAAGGCACTCAAACGCCGCTCCGACTATCTCGACGAACTCGCCGTATACGCCCAGAACGTAACCCTGCAGGACTCGCTGCTGCGGCTGTCGTACATGACGCCCGAGGAGCAGACCGCCGTGGCCGAACGCCTCATCGCCGAGCTCAAGAAGAAGGAGGCCGAGGAAGCAGAGCAGGCACGCCGCGAGGAGATGCGCGCCAACCAGGCCGCACAGGGCGACCCGTTCGGCGGCAATGCGTCGTCCCCCACCACATTCACCATGAACAGCGACAATTCATGGTATTTCTACAACCCGTCGACTGTGACCGCCGGCAAGACCGACTTCCAGCGCCGCTGGGGCTCGCGAAAGCTCGAGGACGACTGGCGCCGCCGCAACAAGGCTTCGTACGCGTTTGAATCGGCCGACAGCGCCGACAACGAGGATGACGAGGAGGTATCGCCCGACGAAGGCGGAGAGGACACCGGCGAGGGTGAGGATACCGAAGCCGGCGAACGCAAGAACGACCCGCACTACGTGGAGTATTACCTCAGCCAGATACCCAAGAACGACCAGGAGCGCATGGTGGCCAACGACGTCATACAGGAGGGCCTCTACAACATGGGTATCATATTGAAGGACAAACTGGAGGATTTCCCCGCCGCGCGCACGGAATTTGACCGGCTGCTGGCACGTTACCCCGACAATGTGTACCGTCTCGACACCTACTACAACCTCTATCTGATGGCTGTGCGCGAAGGCAACATTGCCGAGGCCGAGAAGTGGCGCAACCTGATAGTCAACGATTTTGCCGACTCCCCCTACGGACGCGCCATGCGCGACCCGCGCTACATAGAGAACCTGCGGCTGATGGACGCCCGTCAGGACGAACTATACGAAGCTGCATATCAGGCGTATATCGACAACGACAACGCTGCCGTGCACCGCGCCTACGAGGAGATGAGCCGCGATTTTCCCATGAGCAAACTGATGCCGAAATTCATGTTTATCAACGCATTGGCCTACGTCACGGAGAATAAGCCGGAGCAATTCAAGGAGGCGCTGACCGAGATGCTGCAGCGCTATCCCGACACCGACCTCACTCCCTACGCCGCAGCCTACGTGAAAGGGCTCGACGCAGGCCGGAAACTCAACTCCGGAAGCGCCAACATGCGCGGCATGCTGTGGGAGACGCGCCTCGGCGACGAGTCCGCGGCACCCGACGCCGACAATCCCCTCGAATTTGACCTCAACCCCGACGACGAGCAGCTTTTCATACTCCTCTACCCCACCGACAAGGTGGCTCCCAACCAGTTGCTCTACGACATAGCGCGACATAATTTCACCTCGTTCGTAGTCAAGGATTTCGACCTCGAACAGATGAATTTCGGGCGTCTCGGGCTGCTGATTATCAAGCCGTTTGCCAATGTGGCCGAAATCAACCACTACCGCAGCGTGCTCCAGGCCGACGCCGCGCTGCAGCTGCCGGCTGAGGTGCGCCCCGTAGTGATAAGCGCCAAAAACTTCGACATGCTGCTTAAGAGCGGCGGCTCCTTCGAAGACTATTTCCGCTATGTCGAGGACAAGACCTACCGCGACACCGAGGAGCGTGTGCTTCCGCCCGAATTCTTCGGGTCATCGGAGGGCATAGTCGAAGACAGCGAAAGCGAGCCTGAGCAGGCTGAGCCGAGTGCTCCGAGCTCTCCGAGTTCTCAGAGTTCTCAGAGTACTCGGACCGGTCAGACAGGTCCGACCGGTCCGACTGAGAGCGAGCAGCCGGCCGCGAATGCAGCCGAGCCGGCTACGACGGCGCCCGCTCCGCAGACACCGCCGACGCTGCCGACACCGCAGCCTCAACCTCAGCCTGCGCCCGCACCAACTGCGCCGACACCGACCACCCCGGCTGCCCCTGTGACAATCCCGGCTACCCCCGCGCCCCCAGCTCCCGCGCCCGCTCCGAAGCCGGCTCTTCCGGAATATCCCGCGGGATCGGAAGGCGACGATGACCCTCTCCTCGATTAAACTCAACTTTTACTCCAACCTCTAACCACGATAACGTCAATGAGCGCAAACCGAATACTTTGGGCCGACGATGAGATTGACCTCCTCAAGCCCCATATCATGTTCCTCAAAGCCAAGGGCTACGACCTCGTCACGGTCAACAACGGCCGCGACGCCCTCGAACTCGCCCAAAGCGAACATTTCGACCTCATTATCCTTGACGAGAACATGCCCGGTCTGACGGGTCTGGAGACGCTACAGCGCATCAAGCAGTCGGCTCCTACCACTCCCGTAATCATGATTACCAAGAGCGAGGAGGAGAACATCATGGACCAGGCTGTGGGCAACAACATAGCCGACTACCTCATCAAGCCTGTCAACCCCAACCAGATACTGCTTTCCATCAAAAAGAACCTCCACTCCGAACGCCTCGTATCGGAGCAGGCTTCGACCGACTACCGTCAGGAGTTCGCCAACATTTCGTCGATGATATCGCAGGCCGCGACCCTCGACGACTGGATGCGCCTGTACGAGAAACTGACATTCTGGGAAATGAAGCTCGCCGCTACCGATACCGCGATGGACACCATGCTCGAGATGCAGCGGGAGGAGGCCAACACGGAGTTCTACAAATTCGTCAAACGCAACTACGAGGACTGGCTGTCGGGCGACGACCGTCCGACAATGTCCGACACCATATTCCGCAAAAGCATCTTCCCGATGCTCGACAAGGGGGAGAAGGTGTTTTTCGTGCTCGTCGACAATTTCCGCCTCGACCAGTGGCAGATGGTAAAGCCGTTGCTGGCCGACACGTTCACGTTTGAGGAGAGCCTCTACACTTCAATACTCCCCACTGCCACGCAATATGCGCGCAACGCCATCTTCTCCGGCCTGATGCCCATACAGATTGCAAAGCTGTTTCCCGACCTGTGGGTCGACGAGGAGGAAGAAGAGGGTAAGAATCTCAACGAGGCGCCACTCATCGCCACGCAGTTCGAGCGCTTCCGCCGCCAGTGCCGTTTCTCCTACAGCAAGCTCAACGACTCGTCGGCGTGCGAGCGCCTGATACGCGACTTCAACAATCTGCTTGTCAACGACCTGAATGTCGTGGTGGTCAACTTCATCGACATGCTGTCGCATGCCCGCACGGAGTCGAAGATGATACGCGAACTTGCCTCCAACAACGCGGCCTACCGCTCCATCACCGAGTCGTGGTTCCGCCACTCCAACATCATCGACCTGTTCCGTCTTATCGCCTCAAAGGGGTACAAGATAGTGCTTACCACCGACCATGGCACCATACGCGTCGAGAATCCGATAAAGGTAATCGGCGACAAGAACACCAACACCAACCTGCGCTACAAGGTAGGCAAAAACCTTGACTACAACCCAAAGCAGGTGTACGAAATCAAGCGTCCCGACCGCTACGGCCTCCCCTCGCCCAACGTGTCGTCGACCTACATCTTCGCGGGCAAACGCGACTTTTTCGCCTACCCCAACAACTACAACTATTACGTGCAATACTACACCGGCACATTCCAGCACGGCGGCATCTCCATGGAAGAGATGCTCGTGCCGCTGATAACACTGTCGCCGAAATAAATCCAACCGGCTAATCTACAATAGCTATATTAGAGCTATATTAGCTAAAATAGCTATCGTAGCTATATTATTCACTCTAAAAAACTCTGACAATGAAAACAATAACAATCTCATCACTCGACAACATCGACGAAGCCGCCCGCGAGTTCATCCCGCTGATGGGCGACCGCACCGTATTTGCATTCTACGGCGAAATGGGCGCCGGAAAGACCACTTTCATCAACGCGCTGTCGCGTGCCCTCGGCGTGGAAGATGACGCCACCGGCTCCCCCTCCTTCGCCATCGTCAACGAATACCGCTCCGACACCACAGCCGAACTCATCTACCACTTCGACCTCTACCGCCTTGAAAGCGTCGAGGAAGCTCTCGACCTCGGCGTCGAAGACTATTTCGACTCGGGCGCCCTCTGCCTCATCGAATGGCCCGAACGCATCGACGACATCCTCCCCGACGACACCGTAAAGGTAACCGTCAAGGTCAACGACGACGGCTCGCGCACCCTGACGGTAGAAGACTGATTCGCCGGCAAAAACATCCTCACTTGTAGGGCTGCTCCCCGGAGCAGCCGTTAATTCAGTATCGCTCATGTACGCGGTTAAAAACCGCGTCTACTATATGCCGCTCGCCACGTAGTAGCCGCGGTTTTTAACCGCGGTAATCGAAATTTAAAATTTTATGAATATCATCGAACTTGACGAAACCGCTTCGACCAATACGTATCTGCGCGAAATGACCGACGCGCAGCACGGCACTGTCATCGCCGCGCGCCGTCAGTCGGCCGGACGCGGACAGCGCGGCAACACGTGGGAGTCGGAACCTGACGCCAACCTGACTTTCTCCATCTTAGCGCGACCCGCCGGCATACCTCCGGTCAGGCAGATGGCAATATCGCGCGCCGTGTCGCTCGCCATAGTGCGCTGGCTCGACCGCTACCTCCCCGAAGAGATGGAGGCGTCAATCAAATGGCCCAACGACATCTACGTCGGCGACCGCAAGATATGCGGCATACTCATCGAACACGTGCTCACGGCCGGGCGCATCGAGCGCACCGTAATAGGCGCCGGCATCAACATCAACCAGAAGGCGTTTTACTCCGACGCCCCCAACCCCGTGTCGCTGACGCAGCTGACCGGCCTCACCTACCCGCTCGACAGCATGCTCCGCGAAGTATGCGCCGACATCATATCACTCGTCGAAGCCGAAGACCGCGCCGGCGGCGACCTGACCGAATCCGACTATATGTCACGTCTATGGCGCCGCGACGGCTACCATCCATATCGCGATGCCGCCGGCGACTTCACCGCCCGCATCGTCGACGTAGCCCCCGACGGCACCCTCACCCTCCTCCGCCCCGACAACACCCTCTCCCGCTACGCCTTCAAAGAAGTCACGGCGATACTGTAATTGCCACACCGATTTTTATACCCCAAGAGTCGTAATCGGCACGACGAGCACATTATCTTTGCGACGATACGCAAATGTTCCCGATGCCGTCAACACCATCAGGAATGATGGCTGTGCCATTCTGGCATAATCAATTTTTGATACAAGCCGTTGCAAATTATTTGCAGCTTCTTCTATAGCTTTTTCACCACCTAATTTTATCTCAATGAGGGCATATTTTCCATTAGGCAGATGAACCACGGCATCACATTCCAATCCGTTTTTGTCGCGGTAATGGTATACATTGCCGCCCAAAGGTTGTGAATAGATTCTTAAATCGCGTACGCAAAGCGTCTCAAATAAGAAGCCGAACGTCTTGAGATCGTTCATCAAATCTCCGGGGCCTATACCCATAGCCGCCGTCGCAATTGACGGGTCGACAAAATATCGTGTCTCGGCTGAACGTATAGCTGTCTTTGACTTAAGATTAGGATTCCAGGCCGGCATATCCTCAATAACAAACATTGACTTAAGAGCATCGAGATAGCTTCTTACAGTCTTGTCCTCAATCACATTGGCACCCCCGCCATTAATATCGTCAACAATCTGCCGTATAGACGTCTGAGTCCCTTGAAACCGAGCATACGAACGCATCAGTCTTTTAGCACGTTCAACACTCCTTTCCACTCCGTCAACCTGACGTATATCAACATTTACAACTGCATCATAATAGTCTTTTGCTGGACTTAACGCTACATCTTCCGCCAAATCATTAATTACCGGCCACCCGCCACGACATAGTAAAAATGCGATGCGCTGCAAATCACTTTTTGTCTCACACCCCACTAAAGTCTGAGGATTGGCGAACAGACCGGCTAAACTGATATCGCCTGTCGAATCATTTGACTCAAACAGCGACATCGGCCGCATACGTAACCATGCAAAACGACCGGTACCCGAATGGGATATTCCGCTTCTATCGGCAGGCTTTGCCGACCCTGTAAGTATAAACTGCCCCATGCCCCCGCGATGATCGATAGTGTAACGTATGGCATCCCATATCTTTGGTGCCAACTGCCACTCATCTATGAGTCGCGGTGTTGGACCGTCGAGTATCAGTTCGGGATTGTCTTCAGAGAATAAGATATATTGAGAACGCCGACGAGGGTCGTCCATAAATACGGCACTTTTACTATGATGCTCAGCAGTTGTTGACTTACCGCACCACTTCGCACCTTCCAAAACAATTGCACCGATACTTTTCAGACGCTTTGAAATCTCAACATCAACGACTCGGGGTCTATATATTCTTTCCATAACTTATTGAATTATAGAGGCAAATTTACGCAATAAAAAACATATTTCCAAATTTGGCCGGTTTTTATTACCCAATTTGGCGCATTTTCATTATCCAATTTGGCCGGTTTTTATTACCGAATTTGGCTGTTTGTGTATTGAAGTGAAGGTGAAGTATTGTGCTTTCGGATAAATGCATTAACTTTGTTGGCGCTGTCGGGGTTATGGCCGTCTTATTGTGGTTTTGGCGCTATAAGGCAGCGTTGTGACTTATCAAAAACTGAACGAATATGCGTATCGATATACTTACTGTACTTCCTGAGATGTTTGAGTCGCCGCTCGGGTGCTCGATATTGAAACGTGCCCAACAGAAAGGACTTGTGGAATTCGGCATCCACAATCTGCGCGACTATTCCACCAACAAGCACCGCAAGGTCGACGACTATCCTTTCGGCGGCGAGGCGGGCATGGTGATGCAGATCGAGCCAATTGACCGCTGCATCGCGGCTCTTAAGGCCGAACGCGACTACGACGAGGTGATTTTCACTTCGCCCGACGGCGAGCTTTTCGACCAGCCGATGGCCAACTCGATGTCGATGCTCGAAAATATCATCATACTTTGCGGCCACTACAAGGGTATCGACTACCGCATACGCGAGCATCTCATCACCCGCGAGATTTCAGTGGGCGACTACGTGCTGACCGGGGGCGAGCTCCCCGCCATCATCATCTCCGACGCCATAGTGCGCCTCATACCCGGCGCCATAGGTGACGAACAGAGCGCGCTGAGCGACTCGTTTCAGGACAATCTGCTTGCACCGCCGGTCTACACCCGTCCGGCCGACTACAACGGCTGGCGCGTGCCCGACATACTCCTCTCGGGCCACGAAGCCCGCATCAGCGAATGGCGCCACGAGCAAGCCGTAGAGCGCACGCGCCGCCTCCGCCCCGACCTGCTGAAATAGCACGTCATTCAACAGGACAAGAGATTTTTATATTTAAACAACAATACAAAAGCCTCGACAGGAGCACAATATAATACTTTTTGTGCTCCTGTGCTTTTGTTCTTTTATTTAAACAGGAGCACAAGAGAACAAAAGGCCGGGTACTCTATAATTCTTTTGTCCTCTTGTGCTTTTGGAGGATAAGCACTAATCAAAAAAACGACGAAGTTGACCGACAAATGACTTTGTAAACGCTTTTGCACCTTCATCATTCAGATGGGAGGCATCTTGAAAAAGTTCCGGACTATCATTGAACTTAGCGACGCCGTAATAGTCGATGACAGGTATATCGTTTTCATCGCATAGCTCCGTGAGTCGTGTCAATGATAAGGAGGTTTCCTTTCCCAGCCATGGAGAATAAACCACCACCAAGCGAATATTTTTTTGCTTGCAGAGCGCTATAAGTTTTTTGAAATATTTCAACTTCAGCGGATTCCATTCTTCTATGTGATCGCATTCTTTTTCAGGGGTGTAATCTATCACACCATGCAATGGTTTGTAACCTTTGTAGGCCACTTCCTGCATCGGTTTTATATTATCCGACAACATCTGCATAAAATCACCATTATACCGGTATAGATTTGACAATAGCTTAAAGCGCTCGGAGCCGGATATATCCCTGAACAAAGTGTCGAGCGCCTCCGAACGTCCGTACCATCGGCGCAACCACGCGAGATTGCGTGTGACGTCGTCGACTCCCGAGATGTCGAATCTGGGCATTGCGTCATAGATTATCATTGCGGGAGTGTATCTTTCCAACAAAAGCGAAAGGCGCCCGTATTGAAACAGGATGCCGTTGCCATCGACACCGCAATTATATACGCCAACACCCAAACTATCTTCCATTATCTTGCAGTCGTAGTGATGTATGGCTCTTGACGAACCCATTATAAGCACCGGTTCAGTCTGCTTCATTGTAATATCATAATGGCTGGCGGTGTCACCTCCCTTGGCGTGGCTGTTGAGATAGCGGCAGGCAAACCCGAAAAGCAGGTCGATAACAATTATTATTGCAAAAAACACCGATATGTAGATAAGAAACTTTCTCATAGCCGCACAATATTAGAAATTAGCATAAATAAAGGAACTTGTATCCAGCACTCCGATACATAATATAATACAAAACAGAGTGACGTAAATGAGCCAACGCACCCATGAGGAGTTCAACCACCCGAAACGTTCTTTCAGATATTCGGCTCTCAGTTCAGCCAAAAAGAGGAGGAAAATCGCTAAGAAAGTGAACAGTTTGTCGCTGTTGGTAGCCTTGTACATGAATGCCTGCGCCCTGTGGTCGGTGAAAATATGCGCTATGTAATCGCATGCCTCTCCGATTGTCGGCATTCTGAAGAAAATCCATGCAAAGGTGACAACAAGAAAAGTTATAATGATACGCAATGGCTTAGATTTCAAAAGCCATTTTTTTGAACTGTGCCGCCCCTTTGGGTCGAGGCCAAGCATTTTCTCCGCCGACTGGCACACGCCGTGTATGCCGCCCCATACGATGAATGTGACATTGGCACCGTGCCATAAGCCTGACACAAGAAAAGTGGCCATAATATTGACATATTGCCGGGGCTTCGAACGACGGCTTCCGCCTAACGGGATATACACGTGTTTCGTCAGCCACCGGGTAAGCGAGATATGCCAACGGCGCCAGAATTGGGTCACACTTTCCGCGAAATATGGTTGCCGGAAATTATTTATCAGGTCAAAGCCGAGTGTTTTCGCCACTCCTATGGCCATCAGCGAATAACCTGCGAAATCGCTATAAATCTGTATTGAGAAGAGTATTGCCGCCCACATGCAGTTTATGCCCGAAAAATGGTTATAATTGCTCATTACCGTATCGACATAGAGACCGAGACGGTCGGCAACGACACATTTAAGGAAAATACCCCAAAGCACCCACTTTAATCCTTGCACCCCGTGTTCAAAAACAAATTTCTTTTCACTTTTTATCTGCGGGAGCAATTCAGAGGCAGTGGATATCGGGCCGCTCGCTATCTGCGGAAAAAACGAACAGAAAAGCGCATAATCGGCAAAACTATGCTCCGGCTGCTCGTGCCCCCGATATACGTCGAACATATATCCGAGTGCCTGAAATGTAAAAAATGAGATACCTACGGGAAGCGCCCAGTTAAGACCGGGCAGTTCAAAAGCCAATCCTATATGACTGAGCATATACGCAATCGACTCATTGATAAAATTGTAATATTTGAACATCAATAATGGCAAAAGACACAGTATTGACAAGATAAAGATAAGCCTTTTGCGCCTTTTAGATTTATCGGAACCGGAGGAATAAAGAGATAAAGCCCCGTAAAATGTAACAGCTGTCACATAAAGCAATATAAGTGCGAAGGCCGGTTTCCATGCCATGTAAAGCAGGTAGCTTATTATAATCAGATACCACTTCCGATATTTACCCCCCCCCATTTAATCTATTGGGTATCAGCCAGTAACCAAGAAACAGCAATGGAAACAGCACCCAAAAATAAAAACTGTTAAGAGCCATCAACTAATTGTTTTGCAGAATTTTTTAATATAATGATTTATCTGTTACAATCCATTTATAACATTTACTGACAGAAAGATGGATTGTATTGTATTTCGTCATTACAAAAGTAACTCTTTTTTTTCTATTAGCAAGAGAATAAGAATTTTGATAATATCTTAATGTAATATCTTTTGTTCTACTGTATTTTTGTTTTTATTTAAACAGGAGCACAGGAGAACAAAAAGCAAGATACATTACTTTTGTGCTCTTGTGCTTTTGTTGATAAAAAAATACCTGAGAATATGGGGAGAACGAGCATTGTAAAGGATGGCGGTGGGTATTGCAAGATTGCGAAATTTCGGCTAACGGAGTAGGGACGCACGGTCTGTGCGTCCGATAAACCACTGATAATCAATGTCCGCTTTCCGGACGCACAGACCGTGCGTCCCTACTATTGGACGTTTTGCCCCTACAACCGAAGTGAGATATTGCAAGATGAGTAATGATTTAAGTAAAAATTTGTTTATTATGGATTATTTAGGTGCATTAATTACTAATATATGTTAAATATAAGATTTTTTATTTGAAAAATTATGTTTTATAACATAAAAGTTATACCTTTGCATCAGTTTTTCATGGTATTAGATTTAAGGTAAGAAGATTATTCGTCGAGACGACGAGTAATTTTTTTTTGCAGTAAATTCTAATTTCGTAAATTTGTATCTCTCCAATGCCGCAATGACATGCCGGGAATGAGTCACACAGCCTGACGTGGCGGCGGCAAAACTATCGGAAGCTCTCAGGCGTTGAATTTCTGATAGAGTTCCAACTATAAAAAAACAAAACAATATGGAAACAACAAGACAAGCCAAAATAGCGCGCCTTCTCCAGAAGGAACTGAGCGAGATATTCCGCCGGCAGACATCGAAAACCCACGGCGTAATCGTATCGGTAAGCAACGTACGCGTGACACCCGACCTGAGCCTCGCAAGAGTCTATCTGTCGGTATTTCCCTCGGAAAAGGGTGAGGAAATCCTCAACAACATCAACAACTCCACCAAGACCATACGCTACGAACTGGCGCAAAAGGTTCGTTTCCAGCTACGCAAGACTCCCGAACTGGCATTCCACCTCGACGACTCCCTCGACTACATCGAGCGTATCGACAACCTGCTGAAAAAGGAGGAATAAACATGTGGGGAGTGCAAAACTTTATTATTAAACCGCGGTTAAAAACCGCGGCTACTATGTGACGCATCGTGTAGTAGCCGCGGTTTCTTTGCATAGCAAAGCGCCAAAGGCGATGATCAACCACGGAAGATTAAGTTCTACAATACCTCATGAAATAAAACAATAAACTTTGAGCCGCCGGTCATTATCAATACGCATTGCGTTGCGCTATCTGTTTTCACGCAAGAGCCACGCCGCTGTCAATGTGCTGTCGTATATTTCGATGGCAGGGGTAGCTATAGCCGCTACGGCGATGGTGATAGTGCTGTCGGTGTTCAACGGGTTCTATGATTTCACGGCGCAGAAAATATCACGGTTCAGCGCGCCGCTTGTGGTGACGCCCGTGGAGGGTAAGACAATCGCCGATGCCGACTCCCTTACATCGGTTATAGCCGCTGCGGAGGGGGTGGCGAGCGCGGCCCCGACGATAACCGAACGCGCTTTCGCCGTAGCGGGCGACCGTCAGGCGCCTTTGGTGATATGCGGAATCTCCCCCGAGGGGATAACGGCACGTTCGCTCCCCGAGGTTACTATCGACGGCACTCCGATGCTGGTATATGATGACGCTGAGCTGCCCAACACCGCAATCTCGTCGGTAGGCGTGGCCAATACTCTGCGTGCGTTCCCTTCAATACCCGTCGATGTCAGGATATACGAGCCGCGGCGCCATTCACGCGTCAATCCGGCCAATCCGTTAGCGGCGTTCCGCTGCGATTCGGTAGTCATCACGGCTGTATACCGTATCGACCAGAATGAATTTGACAATGAGTATCTGTTCGTGCCGCTGCAGTTCGCACGCAATCTCTTAGGCTATACCACCGAAGCGTCGGCAATCGAGATAGACGCCACTGCGGGTACCGACATAAGCCGCCTGCGCGACAGGCTTGCGAAGCTCATAGGCCCGTCATATAAGGTGGCCGACCGCATGGAGCAGCAACACGATGCATTCCGCATGATTAATGTGGAGAAATGGATAACGCTCGTGATGCTGACATTTATCCTCGTCGTGGCCACGTTCAACGTCCTGGCCATAATGTCAATCATGATTATTGAAAAGCGTGGCAACAGCGCCATTTTAGCCTCATTGGGCGCCACCTCAGGCACGATAGCGGGCATTTACGGGTGGCTGAGCATGCTGATTACCACAATTGGAGGCATTGTCGGGATAATTTTCGGCGTGGCGCTGTCACTGCTGCAGCAATGCTTCGGATTTATCAAACTCGGGGCCGACGACCCGTCGCAGCTTTCCATCGACGCCTACCCCGTAAGCGTCGCGGCAAGCGACATAGCTGTCGTAGCAGCCGTAATCATCGGCATAGGCTTCCTCACAGCCCTCATAAACCGCTTCCTGCTCCGCGGCACAAAGTAGCAGGTACGTCATCGCCAGACGGGAAGAAGTTCCCATTTTGACGGGAACCCCATATCACGCAGTGAAAACAGATGCACATCCCTTTCAAGCAACGATGATAGAGTTTCCTTAAAATTATTGGAATTGTCGATTGAATCCAATAAAAATTTAATCTATAAAATCCCTAACTTTGGCGTAATATAAACATAAGGCTATGGCACGGCTCTTTCATTTAACTTTGGTGCTATAATGTTGCCACTGTTATTCAAGTCTTTACATTGTGCTATTATGTAATGTCTATGTTAATCTCATTATGGCTAAAAACACTAACTGCTTGTAACGTGCTATTTATCATACATTTTGAAATTTCCAATCTTTTTTAAATGAAAGAGCCGTGAGGCTATGGTAATTATAGCTTAACCAAGGACTTCGTATTGGAGCGGAGGTGTCATCCATACCGACAAGTCAAGGCTTCGGTATGGGCGGGTATCCGACAGGATACCGATTTAGCAGTAACCGGGTACACCGGAGCGTAGCGGAGGTGTCATCC